>CEAB01049625.1_pt1 | contig 53390 bp, 83 predicted proteins | sample 557651 | NCBI WGS metagenome assembly CEAB01 (sample SAMEA3182046, study PRJEB8094) | gut metagenome | biome: human; feature: gut; material: Stool; isolation source: human stools | place: Canada | collected 2011-11-15 | reverse complement strand
GATGAGGCTCCACAATTCCCTGTCGCAGATGAGGCTCCATAATCCCCTGTCGCAGATGAGACTCCACGATACCCTGTCGCAGATGAGGCTCCACAATTCCCTGTCGCAGATGAGGCTCCACGATACCCTGTCGCAGATGCAAAGCCGTGTCTTTTGTCTGATTTTCCCTCTTTATTTACCTTGCTCATGGTAAACTCAATAGCCGCTTTCACCAATCCAGCAATAGAAATTCTTGCGCCAATCTTAATGTCAGTAGCACATACCTTAGTATCATTTCCATCCTTATCCATTTCTCCAGATAACTCTACCTCATGAAATACGCTGTGTGCTGGATCATAACATGCAAAACAATCCAAAGGATACTCACACGCATGAAATCCATCATTACAGCAATCCGCTTTTTCTGTATGAAACTCTTTTCCCTCCTCATACTGGAAATCTCTGCACTTTAAGTCTTTTTCAAAGCCTTTGAAACATTTCATTCTTTCTTTTCCTCCTTCACTTCTTCCACATCAAGCCCAAGCATTCTGAATGCCATGTCCTTTGTGAAATCATAATCTTTCACGCTATTCGCCCAAGCTTCAAATGCCTTTAATCTTCCAACCAGAAGTGCATATTCCTCATTGGCGTTCTCGGGTACAAAATCTGTACTCTTATTTTCTCCCATGTTTATCCTCCTTATCATTCTGACCGAATAATGCTGCAAACGCTGCACCAACCAACATTCCTGCTAATTCAGGCTTTTTCATAGCTTATCCAACAGCTTCCATAAACTTCTTGTCAAGCTCTTCTTCACTCAAAAGTCCTCGTTCAAAAACCTCTCTAAGCTGTTCGTTTACTTCTTCCTCTTTTCCACCATCTTTCATAAACATTTCTTTGATTCTGTAAGTAATGACTGCATACTCTGAAAGAATATCAATCCCTTTACCAGAAATTTTGACTAAGCCGTTTTCAAATTTAATCATTGTTTTTCCTCCCTATTTTCTTTTATTCTCTCCATCTGAATGGTATAATGTGTTCAGAAAGGAGGTATGTTAAAATGTTTCTCAAATTAAAAGTTTCCTGTACTTGTCATTGCGATTACTATATAAGTGAAAGAATAAGTACAGACAAGGTTGTGTGCCCAAATTGCGGAAAGGAACATCCTTATTCTCATAAAATAATTTCAATGCTTCATGCCGCAAATGAGATTGATGATGGTAATGTTCCAGGAGCAGAAACCATAAAAACTTCCGTTATTTCTGAATGGGAAGATGTGACTGAGCGTCAATAACAATCTTCATGTACTCTAAAAAGCCTTTCGCTTCAGTAGCGGACAGACCGCATTCGGCAATTTCATTTTTCACTTTTTTTACAAGGTCGCTTGCCTTCTGTCCGTTTTTGCGGCGATATAACTGATACATTTTAGAATCATAATCGGATAACCTTTCAGCAACGTAATCATCTGCTAACATTCTTTGTTCACCTCCCCTATTCAATAATTGTAAGATCTTCATCCACCGCAAATGGTTCAGTAACAAATATTCCATCTTCTTTAAAGAGAAGATCAATTTCAACATGTTGCTTATTTGCACACTTCACAACAACTACATTCTCATTTTCTTCTTTGGTATGTGTGAACAAAATATCTGCAATTTCAAAACCTACAAGAGAATGAAAAATTTCTGGATTATCTCCATAAAATTCGTAGCTTTTAATATCTTTCACTGTTTTACCCTCATTTTCTTTCTGAATTAATATCATAATTGCAATCGCGAATCTGCATTTTTGTATTTGTACACGGTTGCCATCCCTTGATGTACTTCACGGCTTCCTCATATCTTAATTTTGGAATGTTGTTTCTTGCGTTTACACCGAAATAAGATTTCACATCTCGGTTACATTCAGCGAATACTTTCTTTCCAATTTCTGAGTAGGCATTAGATTTCTTTCCGCCCAACGCTTCAATAACCACTAGCGAAACCAGATCCCCAAGATATTTTTGCTGACCGTAGTCAATTGTCATTGTATTTTCAAGTTTTTCGATTCTTTCCTCATGATCTGCTGTGCCCTGGGCAAGAATCTGAATTTGTTCGGCAACCGTCAATGGTTTTCTGTAGGAACCTGTCTTTCGAATTTCTGGGAGAACTTTACTTGTCACCCAGTCTGTAAACCTTTCGGCAGATTCTTTTCTGCTCTGGAAAATCAATTTATACATATTGGGTTCATTTACAAAGTTAGCATTCTGCTTTCTCCCGATACCATCAATGACCTCATTTGTAATGACCCCATCTGCATTTAACCTTGTCTTTGCCTGGCTCGGATTTGAAATTTCTAATGCTTTGCATATATCAATCATGCAAAACCAAGGTTCATTATCAATAGTTATTGTCCGAATATCTCCGAACTCTGGTGAATTAAAAATCTGTAATTCGTTCATTATTCTCCTTTCTTGTTTAAAATAAGAATCTTCCTGCTAAGAATATTCCACAAAAAATTCCGATAATTATAAAAATTATGTCAACTATTGAATACTTCTTCTTTAACACTTCATGTTTAAGCTTTTTGATTTTAACTGTTTCCTTTCTGTGTTATAATCTCCTTAAAGGAGGTGATGACAATGGATAAAGTGCAAATTGCTCACGACTTAGCTGTTGCCAAGCTTTTTTCTGAGCTTACAGGGGATTTAGATGACTCGCATATCTGTCAGAGATATTTTAAATATCGTACAGATTTTTCTGAGCTTCTCAATTCCTATGATGAGAATTACTTTCTTAATGAGTTGGATAAAAAGAAAGTAAACAATTGTTCATCTATCAAACGACCATTTTAATCTTTAGATGTACTCTGTGTTGTCTCCGCAATATAGAGTACATCATCAAATAGAAACTGTACCTTGTAGTCCATGTCATTTTCTTGCCACTTAAGTTCTATAATTGAATCTTTATCGAAAGAAATTTTTTCGTATATACCAGAAGGCATATGTAACTCTGTTCCGTTTTTGAACTTCACAATAGTCTCGTTTGGAATATTCACTTTCCCACCTCCATTAAGAACTCTCTTTTTTGTCAGCTTCTTCATCTTCTTTCTCAGAAAAGCTTTCCACTTTCCCGAGAATGTATCCTTTATCAAACTCTGACATTTTCGGAATTGCTTCTTTCAGCTTTTCTACGATTTTTTTTTCTTTCTCTGACATTTTCTATTTCGCCTCCTTTCTTTTACGCGCAATATTTAATTTCGTATTCAGTTACAATCTTCGAGAAAATCTCTCGTAACTTTTTATCATCATCAATAACATCCATTTTGTTGAGCAAGTTAATCTCTGTTTTCGTGCATCCATTTTCTGTCATTCGTTTTCGCTTATTTCTTAATCTCGTATTTAGATCGCAGCCTGCCCTACGTTCCAACTCTGTGTACATTTCTGTTCTCAGCATTCTAAACTCTGCTCCGGCACCTTTTTGTATGCGATTGAATTTAGAATTAATTTCCGAACGCCAGTTATCAAATACAGGCTTAACCGCTTCTTTGATGTTCTCTGTAGTTGCAACAGCTTTATCTGCGGTTTCTTTGGCGATTAAAATCTGCCGGTCTCTTTCTTTGTCAGCAAGTTCTTTCTCTACCATTTGTGAAAGTAGCCCCTGTAACATTTGAAGTTCTGGTGACAATGCTCTTTTTACAGTTTCTTTGGTTTTAAAGTACCCATTTACAAGCTGTCTCTGAACATCCCATGCTAAATCGTCTGTGAAAGACTTTACTAACATTAGATAACCCTGTTCTGTAATAAGCGCATAATCAGAAGTTGCCTTGTCTGGAATGTCAAATAATTTGGTTGTCCGAATTTCGGACGCGCTGATTTTAAAGAAATCCTCTCCCTCGATGAAGCGGTTGCGATTATCATTAAAACGTTTTCTTGCCGTTCCGTCTGGTCTGCTGTGAACTACATCAATATCTTTGAATGTAACCACTCGCTGTCCGTTATACTCTTTTATTGAGATATCCGAATTTCCAATATGTACTAACTGGTTCGTGTTTATCACTCCCTTTCTTAATCTGATTTTTAATTCCGTTTTGTATTGAAAATATTTTTCCTATGTGTTAAAATTCTTTCATACCCAAATAATGGGCAATGAAAGGAGTTGTTTGCTTTGACCCAACTTTTGAATTTGCCCTGTTCCTTATTGTAGGTCGCAAGCAGAGTAACCTGCGTTACCAAAGACCGTTAAGCAATTTTACTTTTATAGGTAAAATTCCTACATTCGCTAACTAATGGGCAGCTAATCTTTTTTTTACTCAATCGCAGAACTAAAACTGCGTAAGTGGCGAAGTGTTTCAAGAAACATTTGGTGCTGCTTATGTGACTGAACAAGTGCGTTCCGTCTGCAAAACACATAAGGTAAACAAATTTAGGCAAGAACTGATAGGACAGCACTCCTGTCAGTTTTTTTGCTATTCTTCTTTAAACAGATATTCCAGATCATATTCTGGAAAAAGCTCTTTTTTAGAAAGGACTGCTTCTGGATATGTAAAAGGTGTTTTCCCCTTTATCTTGTTCTGAATAGTCCTTTCATCAACACCAAGAACCTTTGCAAACGCTCTGATTGTAATTCCTTTGTCATCAAGAGCTTTTTTTAAGTTATTCAACACTTTATCTCGCCCCCTTTCCTTGACTTCGTGAGTTTATAATATCACATCGCGAGTTTAATGTCAACAGTAAATATTGACTTTGTGAGTTTTTTGTGATATATTATCATCAGGAGGTGAAAAAATGAAAGATAGGATTAAGCAAGTGCGCAAATCAAAAAATCTTACACAAACAGCATTTGGAGAAATAATTGGAGTGAAAGGCAATACTGTTACTAATTACGAAACTGGTCTGAGAACTCCAACTGATGCAGTTATCAAATCTATATGTAGGGAATTTGATGTCAACGAAGAATGGATTCGTACTGGTAATGGTGAAATGTTTACACCTGGAATTAAAGACAAGCAAATTTCTGCCATGCTTGCAGACGTAATGAAATCTGGAGAAGATTCTTTTAGGCATCGTCTCGTGTCTGCGTTAGCCAGATTGGATGATGATGGTTGGGACAACTTGGAAAAACTAATTGACATGATTTCTGATAAGTAAAAGAAAAGACAAGGGTAATGCGCAAACCCTTGTCTTTTTTACACTATCCAATTAACTTTTTCACAAATATATAAATCACTTCTATCCAATGATTATTCGTGCATTTTTCTATCATCTCAATAATTTCCTTCTTGTAATCCATGTAAATCCCTCCCAATATTCCAAACATTTGTTCTTGTTTGTTAAATTATATCATGTTTTCATCACCATATACCGGGATGGAATCATCTCCACTTAAATCTTTCCTAGCAAACTGCTTTATTCTGATTTTTCTATGAATTATAAGTCTTTTTGTGTAAATATTGTGATTTTTTCTTTTCCAAATCGTAATAATAATAGATAGAAATAAAGGGGCTGGATGCTTGTCAGCGAGGGATTTATGGCGCTCTTGAACAACCTGTTTTACCTCTGCTTTTGCAGTTTCGATAGTTTTATTCCTCCCAAAGATAATACTACGCTCCGGGCAGAAGTAAACATATTGAATCAAGAGCACATGCACGAATATCAGTATAAACACAATTATGATTTTTTTATGTTTCTCCATGAATCCATCCCCTTTACACTATCATCTTAATGTATTACAATAACATTGTATCAAAAAATATACAATTACACAGGAAATGGCGAAATTAGCACCTCTGGTGGCGAATTTTACATGAAAAGGGATGATTTGAATGCGAATTGCAATATGTGATGATAACGAAATCCAGATTGATATATTTATGCATCGGATTAATAATTTTCTCAAACGAAATGGTGATATAAAAGCATTGATTACTCCGTATGATAAAGGACAGCCACTTATTGATGATGTGGCAGATGGCGAATGGTATGATATTGTAGTTTTGGATATCATTTTGAGAGAAGAAAATGGAATTGAAGTTGCAAAGGAATTGAGATTAAATGGCTATGATGGAAATATTATATTCTGGACAGCCCACAAAGAGTATGTTTTTGAAGCTCTTGATTTACTCCCAGTTCACTATATTATAAAAGGATCTGAAAACGGCAGAATGTATACTGCTTTCAATCATGCTCTGGAACATATCAGCAAAAGCACTCTTATGATAAAAGGAAAAGACTTTATTCATCGGGTGGAATTTCAAAATATCGAATATATTGAGAGTCGAAACAAATACATCATTATTCACTGCACTTGCGGTATAGTTTATACGGAACGATGTAAACTATCCGATATTGAAGAATTACTAGATTCCAGATTTTTGAGATGCCACCAGAGCTACATAATAAACATGGACGAGGTAAAAGAAATAAACGATTCGTTCCTTATGTTTTCTGGAACTACGGTGCCAATCAGAAGAAAAGACTTTGCAAAAATAAGAAACGAATTTGAAGAATATACTATTTTTAAGTAGCTCCCGGGAAAACCCCGGGAGTGTTTTTGTTATTTAAGAAGTTTGTTTACTGCATTCTGCACTTCTGTGTAATTGTAGCCAGCTGATTCCAGACGGTCTCGTCTATCCTGTCCGTTTCCCCACTCGCCGTTAATGACTTCTTTTGCAACCTGGGCTATACTTTTCTTTGCTGTCAAGGAATACACTGCTTTTCCATTCCAGTCAAAAACAGAATAACCGGCTTTGCAAGCTTTCTTTGCATTTTTCAGTGACTTGTATGCCCCGATCTGGCTCTTGGAATCCTTCCAGGTCTTACGGACACGGTAATACTTGTCAACCTTTACTGTTGGCTTTGCTGTCGATGTTGTTGTGGTTTCGCTGGAAATAAGCTTCTTGAATCTATCCCAGTCACCTTTTCCACGGATAACGGATGGACAATTCTTAGCGCACACATCGTAGTGCTGCACTACTCGGAATGCCGGGATATTGTACTTTTTCATCAATTGCTTGCATACATCAACGGTATTCTGGTATGCTTTTTCGTAGTTATATCCGGCATTCATGCACATTTCAATTCCAATAGAGTTGTGATTGTTCACAGTTCCAAACAGTTTACCGCCGTAATTCACTCCAACGTGCCATGCTCCACGATTGTACGGCAAGGCTTGGTATGCTGATTTATCGTCAACGAATACATGGGCTGAATAGCCGTGAAAATTGCCATTATGTTGTGCGGTGGCGTGTGCCTTGGCGTCTGCTGTTTTGTCTGTATTATCTGTATTGTGAATGACAATATACAGAGGTGTTTGTCCTGCGTAGCTGTTGTTGTTGCTGATTAATGAGGTATTGATATTCATGTATGTTCTCCTTTCGTTGTTGAGGTAAAAAAAGTGCATAATAAAAAGCACCCCCATTTGGAGTGCTCTTTAGCATAAACTCTTTATACAATATATCTCTTATGATTAAATTTCACAGAATCGTGGCTGATTTTAGCGTAAATCATTGTGGTATCAAGTTTTTCGTGCCCTAATATTTCTTTTACTTCGGCAACGTTCATTCCTCTATTTAAGGCATCTGTCGCCATTGTGTGTCTAAGCAAGTGCGGAAACAAGCTTCTTTCGATTCCAGAACGCTTTTGAATAGCCTTTACTCTCGCATATATTGATCCTTTTTGCATTCTATTATAAGGCTTTCGAAATATCACAAATACAGAATCCGATATTGAATCTTTTGGGCGTTCCAATTCAAAGTATTTTTTTAACATATATTCCGCTTTTGCGTTCAAATAAGATGTTCGGTGCTTACTTCCTTTTCCGAACAAATGAACCTCTTTTGAAGTGAAATCAATATCACTAATTTTTAAATTCGCCATTTCAGATAAGCGGCAGCCTGTACTGTAGAAAATCTCAATCATCGCTTTATCTCTGTAATTTTCACAAGCATCACGCACTATTTCAAGCTCCATGTTGCTAAGTGGCTCTCTTGGCTTTTCCTCAAATTTAATGGGTTTAATGCTTGCACATGGATTGTTTGGAATATATCCCTCTTTCCAACACCAATCCATAAAGGTGTTTATAACAAGCCGTTTTCCATCCAGTGTTCGATTGCTGATCCCTGTTCGTTTCTGAGTTTCGTACAGATAAATCCGTATATCATTTGTTGTAACCTGTTCGAATGGTCGGTTAATGTGTTCAAAAAAATCCGTGAGATAAAAATTGTAGGTTTTCATGGATTCTGGAGATATGCCCTCAATCTTTTTCGCCACCATGTAAACCCTGTAGCAATCTGGGACATTGCTTTGATACGGAACCACATGCGTTTCTCTCTGGTTGATATCGTAGTTAGATGCAAACACTTGCAATTCCTGTAATACTGTCCTAAGTGCTTCATCTGAAATCTTTCCATCCAACTTACTTACAAATTCGTTTGCAAAGTTTTCCATAAAAATACCCTCCTTTTGGGTTCACAAAGGGAGAGTACTGTGCTATAATAATACTGTACCCTTTGTGGTGCTTGGAGCTGAGTTTTTTGATTGGTAGTCGGGAACTCAGCTCCCTTTTTGTTGTTCCGATTTTGATATGCTGATTATAGCATATTCATTTTATGTTTGGTAGTGTTTTGTTATTTTTTTCTTACTTCTCCAATAAACTCTATAGTGACTCATCCAAAATTAGATTTAACGGAAATATAAGTAGAATGGTCTTCCGTTCTGGCTCTACTGGTATAAGCAATGTATACCTTGATCTTTTTACAAATGACGGAAAACGAACAACTATTGGCTTTTATACAGATGGAATAAATGGCATACAAATGTTTAAAGATGATACTGCCGCATGGACTATAAAGGCATAAAATAAAACATTATCATTTTATAGGAGCCACTAAAAAAGTAATCGCATAAGAATCTGTGTTATTAATAGGTGTAAAATCAGTTTTCGTAATATAACATCTCCAAGTTTTATCCGAGGATGCAATAAATGGGACAATAATATGTGATGTATACGTATTATAAGCGGCTATTACTGTATATTTTTCCGAACTAATGGGATGTTTCCCAGCATTTTCTGTTAATCCATTAGATATTATATATTCATTTGAAATTTTTTTAAATGAGTCACTATTTAGTGCATTTATTGCCCCGATGATTGTCTTATTATTTGTCTCCAATTTCGAGATCACAGCCGTTGACATTTTATCAACGACATAATCCCAAAATTTGCTCATTAGTCCGCGCTTGTTCGCTTTCCCTGTTGCGTCATACAGCATTACTTCGTCATTATCCGCTAACGTCTCTTTTGTTGTATATTCAGTCCATTTTGGCATGTTGTTGCCCTCCTTTAATTATAGGTTTGTTTTAATATTTGATTCATAAAAAAGAGGATGATTTCTCACCCTCTTTATACTGATTTGCTTAACAATTGTTTGATTTCTGCAAGTTCTTCTTTAATGCTTTTTAATTCAGATTTTAATTCTTCGTTCTCGGATTTGAGTTCCTTTATCTTCTCATGATTGAATTTTATCATAGCGAACATGGATGGAATCATAATTCTGTAATTCCAATCCTCGGGCTTTCCATCTGGTAAATGGTTTACTGCAATTGGAAAACGCCTTTCCATGTCCTCTGCAAGAAACATTGGCATTAATTTATCATATCGGCTATCGTTTTTATCGAGATATCCTTCTTTATATTTCGCCCAAACAACTTTTACACGATAAAGTTGTTCCAGTTCTTCTTCTTTAACTGTTGTTCGAATTGATTTATACCGCCAAGAAGATGATGGAACCTTAATAACCATTCCGTCGCTGTTAATTCCTAAGTGCGTTCCGTCTGTAATATTTCCCATATTTTCAAGACAGAAAAAATTTGTAGAATCCCCGAAGCCACTTAGTGGATTTCTGATTTTTACACCGCCATCAATAACAAATCCGTTTCCATTTGCTTTTAGATCAACGCCATTTATGGTTACCATGTTGTTTTTCGCATCAAGTACAATGCCGCCATTTGCAGAAGTTAATTTTCCATTTGTTTTATCAATCAGCCATTTTCCGATTTCACCAGTATTAGACTTCAAATTTCCAGAAAATTCGCCTTGATTAAAATGGACTCCTGTATTATCAATATATCCAACTTGTGTTCCGCTCGCATCCAAAATGGAAAGTAATCCGTTCCCATTATTTGAGCCACCAAGTTTCAATGTGCCGCCGTGTGCATAGGTAAATGAAAAATACAATTCTCCATTTTCCATGTATATTCCCTTTATTGCACCGTTGTTTGTAAGCATATTGAACACTTGTTCATTTGTGTAAGCATATTCAAGCTTTGGCATGTAAATATAGGTATCAAATTTTACGCTAGACCCAACTGATGATGTCAAGATTCTCAAACTGTTTAAACTATCATTTGGTAAGCTAGATAAAGTTGTTGTTACTTGCAGTCTTTGCCATTCAGTTGTAGTTTTAGCATTTAATATTGTTTTACTTCCAAGATACGCATATACTTGTGTTGCAACACTAGTTTTTATCCAAAAAGAAAAAGTATAATTTCCAGTAACTTTTATTGGCTTATAATTTTTCGTTCCAAATTGTGCTCCAGTTCCGTTTATTTTGATTGTATTTTTACCGCCATCTACATCCTGAACTCCATACTCATATGTATATGCACTCTGTGTAGACCAATAATCTTTAACATTTTGTTCTGTTAGATAATAGCCTTTAATAATATTGTCTGATGTAATATCTTGGACTTGTTTTACGACTTCTTCCTGTGCTATATCAGTAACGCTTTTATCTCCTAATGTAAACTGTGAAGCTGCTATTGTTACTGCACCAGTAGTTTTGTCAATGGCAAAAGTGGCTTTTCCATTGCTATCAACAACCCTAATTCCTTTGGCTTGCACGTATTCTCCATTTACATAGAGATTTCCTTTTTCATCTAAGTAAATTCCTTGCGCTTTTCCGCCATTGGTAAGTTTGTTGAAAATATCAGCTTGTGTCTGTTCGGAAACTGCGGTACTGGCAGAATAATCTGCAATTTCTTTTACAGTTTTCCCTTGCAACAAAAAAGTTTTTGGAGCTAGGATGACGTTTCCTTTACTGTCAATTTCTAAGGTTACGTTCTTTTCATCATCAATGACTCGCAATCCACGTCCGTTAATTCTCTCGCCAGCAAGCAATCCAGCCAGAATATATTTTGCATTGATATATATTTTTCCATCTTTGATATAGATTCCCTGTTCCGCTCCACCTTTTGTGAGTTTATTGAACACTTCATCCTGTCCAAGACTGGTATCGTAATTATCAATTGCATTTTTGATATCGTCTTTGTCTGCATACTTGAAATCTATCCAATCAGATGCGTCAAAATTTCCATCAACACGATTTACAGTGGAGGTTTTGAGGGAAGCCTTTCCTTCATTATTGGTTGTTACCCACATGTCACCTTTGTAATATGGTGGAGTTGGTTGAACCATGTAAACAGAAGACTTTCCATCTATCTTGTCCAACAGCTCATCTGGTATGGATTGTGGTTGCCAAATACCGGATTTAAAAATCCATTGTGTGTTATCAGAAGTATTGTGCCAAAGGTCACCTTCATGTTCTACTTTCTCTGATTCCCACAATAATATAATTTCTTTTCCAGAAGCGTCTAAAATTTTATTCCCATTTGCATCAAGCCATGGTTGTTCTTCTGTTTTCGTCCATTTAAGAGAAGGGTCGTTTGGCTGATACCAGGTTTCAATTTTTCCATCAATCTGTGTTTTAAGATTGCTAATCGTGTCTTTGAAAACGCCATCCAAGAAAGTATTGAAAGTAGAATCGTCTGTGTACTTTGAAGCCTTTTCCCAATCATCCACTGAGTAAGAACCGCTTGCTCTGGAAACTTTACATCTCATCAAATCACCATTAGAGCCTTGTGTCCATAAGTCTCCAATGTCATAAGGCGGCTCTGGCTGAACTACGAATACACGCCGCTTATGATCTGCCGTATCTTGCGCTTTTTCTGCGGCGGCAAGTGCTAACGTGATATCGGTATCTTGTACCAATTGCCATTTCCAAGTTGCCCCATCTTGCATAAAACGGTACGCATATCCCCTGGATTTCCAGTAAAATAGGTCGCCCTCATGTTTCTTTCGTTCTTCGTTGGTAGTCCACTCGGAAGCCGGGATATTCTGCAAGGTCGGTTCATAGTCATAAAAAAAAGTCTCAATCTGTCCGTCGATTTGAGACTGTAAATTATTGATATCAGTTGTGTATGTATTGCTTATAAAATTATTTACTTCTGTTTCTGCTTTTTCCTTTGCAATTGCATTGACATCTTTTCCCTTAACTTGTACGGAATCCGCATTAATAACAACCCTTCCTGTTGTTACATCAACCAGGAAAGTTGTATTCCCATCTTTGTCAATTGCTTTAATAGTTCCTGTATTAATCCAGTCAGCATTAACGCCTGTGGCAGTAAGGATTCTGGCGATTACATCACCATCAACCGTCATACCGCCATTCCAATGTTGTCCACCATCTGTAGAAACAGCCCACGCTTCCGCAGTCATTTTCCATATAATGTCAGAATCGGATAACTGCGGCTTATTATGAAGATAATAGATGTTGCTTCCGTCCGGCTGTGTTTCTACTGTCGTGTATGTTCCAGAAGATTCCGCAAGTCGTTGCGATAATTCTTCCAGTGCCTTTTCTCTGGCGGTACGTTCATCTCTTAAATTCTTATTATTTTCTGCCTGTATTTGTTGATTAAGGCTATATTGTTTCTGCTTATTTCTGGATGCACTCTTAGCACTGCATTCAAGTTGCTCAAATGCGCCTGGATTCAAAGTAACAGAAGTTAGGTAGCTATTATACTGTTTTCCGTTTCTATCGGAAATCGCAATGGTGTCACCAGCTTCCCATGCAATATTTGTTAAAGCGCCAGTAGAAAACGGTCTGAATTTCATTCCAACACATCTGTCTGAAATAATCTTGCAGATTGCTTCTCCTGTTCCCTCTTGAATTAGCTTATTATCACTTATTTCGATAACATAGCCTGATTTCCCCGACTGATATGTTTTCGCTTCATTTTGAGAAGAATTTTCAACGTATTCTGTAACTTTTATACCTGTTATTTCAAGATCATACAGCCATGGAGTAAATCCGTTTGTTTGAATTGCTGTAATCCCAGTCTGCATGATAGTAATGATTTGTTCACCAGTGGTATCTAATATGTCGTTACCTTCTACATCTTTCCATGGAGTTTCCACCAAATCATAAAAATTATCCGGGACTTCACGTTCGTACCATCCAAAGCATAAGCGACCATATTCGTCACATTTCGCCCACTGGCAGCCCATCTGTGCTACCCATGCAATTACCTGTCTGAAAGTAATGCTGCTATCATCTGGTCGATTCTGAATCACAAAATCATCATTATCAAACCTTGTAGATTGAAGTGTTACTCCGCACACCTCGCAAGCATTCTGGATGATCTGTAATCTTGTTGCCGGGTATGTCAGTTTGCTATCAGAATAATCACGGTCAAACAATCGCATGGAATCTTCACAAGTTAAACTGATAATAGCTGTATTCTGATATGGTGCATCTGTTACTGTCATGGTGCAGATACGGATTCTTTCAATACCAGTAGATAATTCAAGCCCAATATGACAAACGACTCTCGCTCCGTCCCAGATGTAATCTGTGTACTTGCCAGAAAAGTTGTTGATTTGCAATGTCAGCTTATTTACGATAGCTGCGCCGATATCAAAAGAACCACTTTGCGATACTGCATCCTCAAATTTGAAGCCATTAGACCATAAGTCTTTGTCGGTAATGGATAATGTGCTTCCGTCCGTAAAGGTAAAATCTGCATATTTCAGATAGTTACGGTTCCCACTATTCTGTTGTTCTTTAAATTCCGTTGATAAATTTCGCATATCTTACCTCTCGATAAAATCAAAACTAAGTCCTTCCATGCGCTCATTGCCAACCCACCAGCACTTAAAAGGTGATTCCCTGTCACCAACATAAAATGTTCTGGTTTCGTGCTTATTTGCAGATAGCAAGTCTGGATATGTGACCTGTATGTACTCTGGATTTACTGCCTGTATAATTTTGCAAGCAGTGTCCCAATCTGGGCCATTCCAACCTACAGACAGCTTTCGTTTCTGTCCAACTCTATTTTTATGCATGGTCGTATCGTCTGTTCTGCCGGATTCTGATGCCGATATATCCTGTAATCCCCATGTAAAAGAAGAAGGACAAGGCAATGCTACCCCATCCACTTTTAAAAATACTTCTGCCATATGCAAACCCTCAGAAAGGGGGATATATCCCCCTTAATTTATTTAAAGCTTCGTACTATAAAGAGAAAATTCAAAAATTTGTCCTCATTTTTTGCAACAAAAAAGCGCCTACCCCGAAAGGTAAACGCTTTAAAATTTGCTTATTATGATTTTGTATTATAGCATAGGTGGTTGGTATCATTCAGTATATTTTGGTATCATTCATGGTTTTCATATTCAACCATTGTCTTAACCACGCCGTAAAGCATATTGATATTTTTCTCTTTTGTGATTTTTTCAATCAGTTCTAAAATCTCTTCCTTACGTGTCATTCCACAATTCCTCCTAACACTCTAATCAATTTCTGTTTACGGTTATATTTTAAAATCTCTGAAATCTGCCCCATCATATCATCCATCGTCATGTTGCTCTTCATGCTGTTGCAGCGCTTACACGCAAGTTGCAGATTCTTAATATCATTGGTGCCGCCCCGAGACAACGGAGTAATGTGGTCGATTGTCATTTTCTTGAATTTGACAGGCTTACCGCATATCGCACATTTTCCGTTGCACTTGGCGTACACGCTCTTTTTCTGAAAGTCATTGAACTGGATTCTATTTGCCATAATATCACGCTTCCCCGATTAACTGTTTGGTAAAGAGATACATTCCCTTTAATTTTGACAGGTCTTTCAAATTGATAAGATTTTCAATAATTTTCTGGCGGTATATATACTCGTCCAGAAGCATTACGCACTCGTTGTTGTCTGCGTTCAGTTCGTCTATTGTTTTCTGTAATTCAGCCTTTGTCATTTTATTTTCCTCCTGTGTAATCCGCGTATCCTGTTAAAACATTCTTTCCTGTGCGTTCTCGTTGTCAATCAGTTCTTCCAGATAAAGCGGTGGCTTATAATCTTCAACCAATTTTACTGCTTTTTCGCACTGTTTACGTTTGATTGCCTTATATGTAGTCACGCCAAACTGTCGGCGCACCTCATTGTGAATATCTCTGTACAGTTTCGCTCTCAGAGAGCCATTTTTATAGGCATTGCTGGACTTTCCGCCCAATACTTTTGTTCCTTTTGATTTCACGGCATTTGTCACCTTGTCCATCTCTACTCCAAGAAGTGGTAAATCCTGTTTGAAATCTTCCAATTCCTGTTTCACGGTATCAACCTTCTGTTCCACCTGGGTTACTCTCTTGTCCACCACAATAACTGCCTGTAATTCTTTGGAGATTCCAGAAAGTACAGGATAATCATAGGCTCCTGTCTTTCTAATGGATGGGAGTACTTCTTTTGTAACCCACGACTTAAATTTTTTTGCGGATTCTAACTTGCTTCCGAAAATAAGGGCGTAAAGACCGGATTCGTTGATAAAGATGGTTTCCTGCATTCTTCCAAGAGAATCGGTGAGTCCCTGTTTCAGGGAATCATCTTCTTCAACGTGCGTTGCAATAGCACCTAATGGTTTTGCGTACCCCAAAGATGAAGCTACGTCTTTCCCAACAAACCAAGGTTCTCCATCAATCATAGTTGTTCTTATATTTCCAAATTCCGGGTTATTAAAAATCTGAATATTATTCTCCATAATATATCTCCTTTCGGTATTACTCGTCATCAATGAAGAGTAAAAAACATTTGCCAAAAAGAGGTATGTAGTGTTATAATTTTTACATACCATTTTGGTTTTGGGTATCCGTTAGCCCTAGGAAAGTTACGGATACCCATATTTAGTTATTTAAGTTCTTCGTAGACCTTTCTTATACCCTCTCTGATAATTTCGGATTTTTTCTTTCCAGTTTTTTCACAACAATATTCCAACATTGCAATATCGTCTTCTGAAAGCCGTATTCTTGTGTTTAAAATCTTTGGGTCGTCTGTAGGTCTTCCTTTTCGTGGACTCATCTTTTCACCTCTTTTCTTTTTGTATCCACAAATATATAATAATATATGTATCCACAAAAGTCAATAACATTTTCTAAAAAATTAGAAAACGTGCCAATCAAGGTTCTCGTCATTATGACGAATACCTTTTTTCTAAAATTTTAGCAAAACTGGCTTCCACAAAATAATGGAGCCGAAATTTCGGCGGCTTGGGGTTCGACATGAACGTCAAGCCCCTGCTCCCCATTTTTGAGGTTTGCCACAATGGCAAACGTTAAAATTTACGGTTTGCTATAATCCTGGCGTTTCGTGAAAATCACGATTTGAGCCTCGGACAATTTGACTGAAGTGCTAAACGTCATCAAATTGATGATAGTTCAAAATATCAATCATAGAAATAGGGTGCATCAAATTAGAAGCACCCCTATTAAAAATAAAAGGTGTCGAAATTTCTACGCCTTTTCGCCATGTATGGCTAAAACCCATATAAGCTGCTCAAATTTGTGCACCTTGTATGAATAAACAGTTTGCCATAGTAACGAAAGGTCAATTTGTCCGTTCGCTTCTCATGGCGAAAAACAGCTCCATAAATTTGTGGAACAGCTATTAACCGTCTTGAAATTCACGACAGTTTTTTTTACTGACGAATCGTTATTTTTTTAAATTTCCTATTCCCTTATCCATTTTGGAGTGGTAAAATACAGATATCATACTGATTTAGGGAGGAAAACGCATATGAAAAAATCCAAAAAGTTACTGGCAGTTTTGACCATAATGTTACTGATTGTCTGTATGGCAGTTCCAGTATCGGCGGCTGGCAAAATCAACAAGAAAAAAGCCACTTTGAAAGTCGGTCAGACATTACAATTAAAAGTAACTGGAACAAAAAGAAAAGTAAAATGGACAAGTAGCAAGAAGTCTGTTGCAACGGTATCTTCTAAAGGACGAGTAAAAGCTAAGAAAAAAGGATCCGCAACGATTACTGCAAAGGTCGGCAAAAAGAAATACACTTGTAAAGTTACCGTGAAAAAGGCTTCTAACGGCAATGGTGGTTTTGAAGGAAATCCTAGCACTAACAGTAGCGGTAAGAAGAATATTGTTACATATCATGCAGAATCTACACCGTATGGAGCGGTGGCAATTCTTGAAAATCATTATGATTATGCAGTACGTGTTAGAGTTGAGTTTGTTTATTTTTTGAATGGTTCTATGATTGGAACGGATTCTGATAGTATATACGCTTTTGCTCCACATTCAAAATGTGCGCTTCAAGGTTGGAACGCTGACAAGACCTGGGATTCTTTCAAAGTTAATTTAAAAATTGAAAAAGCTTCTTCAAGCCTTATTTTGAACAATTCCGGAATACACTATTCAGCTAATTTTGGAGCTGGAAATGTTATGGTAAAAGTAACTAATAATGGAAAAAGAAACTCTTACACAACTATTGCAGTCGTATTTTACAAAGATGGAAGAATAGTTGGATATGATTATCAATTTGCTCACGTTGAAAATCCAGGCTCAACAGCCTATCTTGAATTTAGCTTTCCTTACGACAGAAATTATGATACAATAACGCCAGATAAATTTGAAGTATATGTAAATGATTCTTACACATATGACTGGATGAACTAAAATAAAGGCTAGGGATTTCTCCCTAGCCTAAGTTTATCAGTTAATGTATTCAACATCTATACTTGGCAATGTTACTTGTTTCCCAAGAAGTGTTGTAGAATTTGATGTTCCGCTACAAGTTCCGTATACGGTTATCCAATCTCCTTCCAGGTAATGTGTTTCGCCATCCTCATATCTGTATGAACAATCCCATTTATTACCGTTTCCATCAACGATATATAACGTATATCCACCAAACATTCCTTCTAATGACTGATCTATTGTTCCAGAGACAACACAATGTTTTTTGTCGTAACTGTCTGGATTTCTCAATATATCATTATAATCTAACGTCTGGCAAAGCTCCTTGTATTCGTCCTCTGAAACTTCTTTTGAATTAGCAACTTCTTCTGTCACTACAAAATACTGTGATAAACTATCATCTGAAGCATTCTTTTTATAGCTTTTAGCTTCATCCCCTTTGGCAAATACCATACAATTCTCTAAATTTATGGAATCTCCCATAAATCCCCAAGAATCTACACTTGATACCGTTCCGAGAATAGCAACCACATCATCATCTTGAAGACCACTTTCATATTTTGTATACAATTTACTATCCGATACATTAAAATTACTCATCATGTATTTATCACCAATAGTAACTTGTACCTTATTGTCTTTAATCTCACTTATTGTTGCTACAGTATAAATTTTAGCTCCGCTCATATTGACTGCATATTTATATAAATCGCTGTCAGTGATATAAGCATATTCACCGGAATTAAATGTTTCCAATTCATCATCAAAAGTAATTGGAGCCACATTCTGTTTTTTCTCTTCTACTGTAGGAGTTGCTTTTCTTTCGTAACTACTGGATTTTTCCGTCTGTGTTTTGGATGTATCTGCTGTTTTCTCTGTTTTAGATGAATACCAGCCAATTAGAATAAATACAAGGCAGATAAAACCAAAATAGTTTGCACATCCCCCTTTTTTCTTTTTCTTGGTAGCTGTTGGCTGTGGTGTGTACTGTGGTTCTGGCGCAGAATATGTTTTAGGTTTTTCGATATTCTCAATAGTTGTTCTGGTCTTGTTTGCTTCACCCCTGTCGCAATTATCCATTACACTCTTGTCTAGCATATACCATTCAACAACATATTGTTTTTTGAAGTACCGCTCCGCAATCTCTGTTGTAAATTCCTTTACCTGTTCATATGTGGAAGAGCCTGTTGATAAGCAAATTTTGAAAGGCTTTGCGTATTTCGGAATTGAAAAAGCAACTTTTAACTGTACTCTCCCTAAATCGTCTGTTTCTTCCTTGTCATAATTCAATACAAAATCCATAGGATTTGCTTCAAGTAACAAATTTCCTTTGTAGTAAACCTCAATATTTGCTTTTGAAGCCTTGATTCTCATGGAATCTAACATCTCAATGTCGTATTCCTTTTGCTTTTGTGGCGGTTCCTGTGTTACATTTCCCTGTGTTATCGGGAATCCACAGTTCGGGCAGCTTGCCGCTTTATCACTTATTTCCTTGCCGCATTCTGGACATTTAATCAGTGCCATAAATATCCCCCTCCTTAGTATGATACCCATATTGTACCACCTTGGGACGTATTCTGAAAGTCCTATTTCGCTTTTCTATCAATTTCCGCAGTTACGGCAACCAAAAGAGCTTCAGCAAATTTCGCACCGAAAGAATCAGCGTATTTATCGTGAATCCGGCTTGCTTCCATGGTGAGATTTTCCCACTGTGGAATATCGTCCTTTGAGATAAAGGCATACTTCTTGTGGAGATTCCATATTTCTTGCCAGATGGAAAAGTAAGTCTGCTTGAAATCCATCAATACCACTTCTCCTTCAGCTGATTAATTGGTGTGCCGGCAACTCCGGCGCTTTCTACGCTGTCTGTTGCCTTGAAAAATGCATTCGGAATTTGTGGATACATAAACTCAAACATGAGATAATTTGCTGCATCGCAAAGATATTCTGTGTTTCCTGTCTCGCGATACTTTTTGATGCACATATCGTGGGATTCCAAGGCGTTTACCAACTTCTCCCCAAAGTTATCCTTTGCCGTGCCATATTTGTAAAAGCTTACCTCAGCTCTATTCTGTCGTAATTCATCGAAACGGTCTGAATATTCTGTTGGAAGTTCTGTTCCTATTTGGCTCATATGTTTTAATTCTCCACAATTAATTAATTTCTTGGCTAAAAATTCATTTTTCTTGGCTTGTGCCTATATTTTATCGGATTAGAGGTTTTTGAAACATATTTGATTATTTTATCGCAGTAATTCTTTGTCAATAATCTGGAAGTTCGCCCTGTGGATATAAAGAGCTTTTCCGTCAATCATTAACTTTGTCATTTTAGGTAGATCATCCGGTATTTTCCAGAACACCTCGTCACCAGAATATGCAGCTATCGGTTGTCCAAGTTGGGATTTAATTACTACAACCCTAGATTTTCCGAAATAATTTTTATAATAATTTAGAATCCCGGCTATGTATGTGTTCTCTGAAATCTTCCCAGTTGAATGGCTGGTGATATCCTCCTGGGTAAAATCAACCTCTGGCTTCAATCCTTTTTGCTCAAAAATACAAGTATCACCACAGCTTTCAATTTCTTTACCGTCAATCAGAATTGTAATAACGGAAGATACGTCATAGCTTGTTGTTTCGTTACCCTCACTATCGTAGCCCTTGGATTTGGTTTTATTCCCGGCAATGTTGATCTTGTCCCCAGTGGTAGTCATAACCTTTTGACCGTAGTTGTCGTATGTATAGATTGTGTAGCTGTTACCAGAAAGATTTCCTTTCACGTCATTCATGTAATCGTCATTCGCTGCACAGCCTGTTAGCCCTGTGATAATGCAAATACAGATAATGGTTACCAATAGTGCTTTGATTCTTTTCATAGTGTGTCCTCCCTGTCCTCAACTTTCATTAACAAATTTTTCCGTATGTAGCCAGACATGAAATGCGAATAATGGTGATCCGTGTACTCACTAAATGAAGTTCCAAAGTATTCATCAATCACTTTCATGTATGTTTCAATCTCAACATTCTGGAAGTAATCTGGATTTGGCCCGAATCCAAACTTGTCCAGGATATTATCCAAAGCGTCTTGATTGATTTTTATGTGCGGTTTTCTGGTTCGTTCTTCATACCTCTTGAAGAAATACTTCGATACTACCAGGAAGCGGTTAGTTGTATATGGGCTTGTCGTATATCCTAGTTCTTCAATCCGTACTGAAACCTGGTTCTTGAATGCAGACCAATTAAAAGATTTACGGTCTATTGGAGTATACTGGATGTTCTCCTCGGTCAACATATTTTTGATATGTTGAGAATTGAACCACTCGTTAGAGTGGTATGCATTTTTCTCTTTTTCTTTTAACTCTGTAGAAGATGTAGTATCTGGTTTATCATTAATATCTGAAATATAATCTCTGTTTGTAGTTTCTGGTATTGCTTGACGGTTTGAATCGTATTGATCGTTCATGGGTGCTTCATTCATTGCGCACTCATGCGCATTGGAAAAATCATCTGGCAAATTAATTTTGTAATCGCTTAAGGGATAACCTTTTTCTTTAAGTGCTTTTGCTATATTTACAAGGCTAACACGATATTGTAAAGTTCTGTCCCACTTGTATTTTGGGTTATTTCTTTTTGAAATAAAGCCCATATTAACCAGTTCATTGATATACCGCCTTACTTGGCTCACAGATAAGCCAAGCATGATTTCATTGGATAGCTCTTCTGCTGTTTTGTATATCCAGCCATAAAATAATTCCTTTTCTTCTTCTCCATTTTTTCGTGCGATTTCATTTTCTTTTTCAATGAATTTATCTGCATCGGAAACTCTTTCAGACCAATAAATAAATTGTTTTAATATGATTGCTTTACGAAAATCTCCTGTAATAGCAAGCAAATCTTCACGCAAAACTACTTTTTTAATTTTCTCCATCTTATTCACCTGCCGCTCTGTCTAATTTATCGTGAAATTTTCTATGGCAATTTTCGCATAACACTATGAGATCGTTATCTGCAACTGATCTCATATGTTCTCGTCCGTGATTTTCATATGTTTTATGGTGGACATTAAGTTTTCCACTCTTTCCGCATAGCTGGCAACGGTAATTTGCACTTTTTAACTTATAATTTCTAACTCCATCCCAATACGGTGTATGTAAAAAATCGTTATAATCCATGTTGTTAATCTCTTTGTATATTTCGTCTTGATCCGGGTTAGTTCCATATTTTTGATACATGATATAGTTAATTTTGTCTTTTGCAGATACTCCATCAGTAAAGCAAGCGTTAGGATTTAAATATTCCTTGTATCTGAGAGTGAGGTTTGCAAGTTGCTCTTTTCTTTCTTTTTCCCAGTTTTCACGAGATATAGACTGCTCGATTTTTCTCTGCTTCTGATATTCTGTCTCACACTCTTCGCATCTGAAATACTCATTATTAGTATCTTTATTATTGATACATTTAATCATATTTAAAACTCTAGTTTTAGAAATCATTCGAGTATATGTTTTCCCACAAATAGGGCATTTTATTTGATACTCATATAAAATTTTATCCGTAGGATCTAAATTATCATATCTATAAAATGCATTAGTGATTTCTGTTGTTTTTGCATTCATCAGAATTTTTGTAAGTTCAAAGTCGATAAGATCTCCACGTTTTATTAAATTGTCATTTTTTCGGATATCAGAAAAGACTACATTTTTGATAAATTCTTTGTTCATATAGATAACCTCCGTATTGGTTGTTGGCGTACCATGAACCGCCAGAATCCGTAATTATAAAACAGTGGACAGGCGTATTACGGTTTACGCTTTTCGGGAGCTACCCTAGCCCACTGGTTTTACCGAATTAATTAATCAAACATTTTGAATGTTTCCTTGCAAAATTCCTCATAGTCGGTATTCCCGACCAGTGGCATTTTATTTCTCATCTTTTCCATGGCTTTAAAAAACTTGCCTTGATCTTTGTTCCAGATTTTACAGGAAACAAGAAGATACTTCTCTTCTGTATGTCCAAATTCTTTTCCGAAATTCACTCTGATTTTCTCATTCTTAAAAAGTTGGTCTGCCAGATACTCTTCTGTATCTGCAAAAATGTATTCACTGCGGAATAAATGCTTTTGGATTAAGATGTAATTTTTATATGACATGATATTCCTCCCTGTGAAAAATGTTCCATTTTAAATCGAACCTTTCCGGACCTCATTTTAAATGCGGGCTGTCTAAAAATTCAAAATTATGCCGCAATTTTATTAATTCCTTTATTCAGAATAAATTCTTTTATTTCGTTATATCCCCAGCCATATCCGACTAATGCGCTCACAAGCATTTCTGCATTCTGGATTTTCACCAAATCTTCTTCTGAAAAATAATCTCTCATACTTTCTTTTTTTGTGATTCCGAATTCCTCTCTTAGTTGCTTGGCGTTTTTACCAAATATGGACTTGTAAATAACGTCCGTATATGTAGAATAGGCATGTCCGTGCATTCTTTCATTTTCAGAAGATTGCTGGATTGCCTTTGTCAATGCCTGTCTTACTGCTATTCCTTTAGCTCGTTCAAGTTCTGCTGCACGCTGCTTTTTAAAAGCAATTTTTAAGGATTGTTCGCAACCAATAAAATAGTTTCTTGCTTGTTCTCCTCTTTCAGATTTTGATAGCATTGAAAGTTTTTTGGCGAAATGGGCAGTTATCTTATAATCAACAGTTTTATTACCCTCGACATAAATGTCGAACCCCCAATAGTCTTCATTTTCTACCGCAAATGAATTGTCGATAATATTTGTTTTCGCCCATCTTGAAAATTGTCCCTGTGCAAGTCCTAAAAATGAATATAGTTTTCTTGCAGTAGTCATGCCTTCTTCGTCAATCCCAAGTGCAATCTCAATAGGTGTCTGTTCACTTGTTATCAAAACTTCATTTTCCATTCTCCATTCCTCCTTATATTGATGGATAAAATAAAAAGAGCCGCCAAGTAAGATAAAAATTCCTCACGATTGAGAAATATTAGTTTCTTCTTAGCGGCTCAAAAAATCAAGACCGTGTGTACTTCTTCATTGAAGAAATTATACCACACAATCAGTCAAAAATCAATATGCCGGGGACGGTTTGAAACGGCTATCCGTATCATTCTGGGCTTTTGTTACAGCTTTCGCAATCTCACTTCCGTCCAGAATAATGCTGTTCATAATGTACTGCGGATTCTTGTTTCCGCTGTTCATACTCATTGCCATTGCAACGCCCTGTGCTACTGCTTTTGCCATTTCTTCTTTTGTAAGTCCCATGCTTCCGTCCGAACTGGAAACAATGCTGTCTGCAATCTTCTTCATGGTTCGTGGATTTTCCAGCGGAAGGACGGCTTCAGAACCAGCTTCACCAATTCCAATTACCTGTGCGCCGTTGAAAAGACCACCTTTGGCGTACCAATTTGGATAAACCCAATCGGGAGTATAAACAGGGGTCGAACTTGTCTTTCCGTTTCCAAGATTATGTTTTCTCCATTCTGAAATACGATAAGTAAGTTTTGGCATTCCGACTAGTTTCATTCCGTCTGCAAAGGATTGTGCGGTTTGCTTTCCTGCTGATTTTAAATCTATTTTAAATAGGCTTTCAATCTTACTGGAAATCCCAGACAAATTGGTTTCTGTATAAGTTTTCATTTTTTCTGTTTCTTTGTCAACTTTACCAGAAGCCTTTTCCCAAATCTGGTTTGTATTGATAAGGACAGAAGACCAATAGCTTTGAATGGTGGTCATGACCTTACCCATTACATCTTTGGTATCGGTGTCCATGGTTCCAAGAGCTGTCGATACAGCACTTGCTGAATTTCCCCAGTTTGTTTTAGAGTTAGTTTCAACATCATCATTCGTGCTCTTTATCTTCGACCAAATGGAAGGCATTGTGCTTTCTGTGCTTTTTTTCATCCCAGCCATTGCAGTGCTTACGGCAGTATTGGCAAGACCAAAGCCAGTTTTTGTCTTGGATGACACGGATTCGGATGCTGTTGCAACAGCAGTAGTAATACCGCCCACTGCTGTTTTCACAGATGTAGTCATTCCACCTAAAGAATTCTTTGCATTTGTTTCCATTGTAACAACTGCATCTGGAAAATCTTTTCTAAGTTTTTCGTCTAATTCATCTAACGGAACGCCGGCATTCTTTAATGACGTATAAACTGCATCTAGTGCTTCTTCTGTATTAGCATATGTTCTTCCAGATATTGCGCTATCAAGAGCATCTTTAGCAGTTAAGTAGTCTCCACTAAATTGATCAGAGCTAAGACTTAAAAGATAAAGTTCGTCTTTCAAATCAGATATGCTAATTTTTGTTGTGTCAAATTTTCCAGCTGATTCAGATACACCATCTCCAAGGGCTACAGCTTTATCAGTCATATCTTCCAAAAATCCAGATGATACGCCCGCCTGTGCGCCATATTCCTCAAGAATGGTTTTTGCTTCTTTTGCAGACACGCCGTATTCGCCAAGTTTTTTAATAAAGCTATCGTACATCTCAGAATTTGATTTTCCGGCACTTTCATCTGCTTCAATTAACTTCCATAGTTCTTCTGCCTGGCCTTGCGTAATTTTACGTGCACCTTCCAGTTTTCCTGTATAATCATGGAGATAGCCACCTGTTTGTGATAGAATACCATTTCCACCTTGCGCAGCTTCTGTAACCCCCGCAATACCTTTAGCAAGTTTTACCGAAAGATCGGTTGCTGCATATACAATTCCTGCTGTTGCAAAAATCTTTCCAAGAGTTGATGCAAATGTTGTAAGTCCACCTGTTGAAGCTGTTTCTGCTGCATCACCAATCCCCTTTATTGCTTCTTTAGCTCCGCTTGTTCCATCGCCAAGCACATCTGCTAACTTTTCAGCAATCATTTTAGCATTTTCTTTGGCAATAATTTTTTCTCCAATGTGATCAATAAGGTTCCATGCAAGTTCTCCAATTCCACTTACTTTAAGAACATTTACAGCAAGAAAGGCTTTTCCAAGAATATCAACGAGACTTCCTACAAGCGGATGGTCTTCTTTTAATCCGTCCACTAATCCGTTAAAGGCACTTGATAAACCACCAAGAATCAGATCAGCTGCGGTACTAAGGATTTCACCCCATGGTAATTCACCAAGGAATGTTCCAACTCCTTGTCCAAATTCATAGAAAGTGTCTTTTGTAAGCGTATTTTTCAACGCCGTACACAGGTGAGATATGAAATCTCCAAGTGCTTGTCCATTTTCTTTCCAGTTTGTATTTTTGATAAATTCAGCAATTCCGTCTCTTATCTTGGTTGCAAGGTCATCCCAGTTAAACGTTTCGGTGAATGACTTTAAACTCTTAAATGCTCCATTCAATAAGCCAGATAATGCGTCTGCTATGGTCTTTGTATCTATCTTTTTGATTGCACCGTTCAGTGCTTTTCCAATTGCGCTTCCAAGCTTATCCCATCCAGTAATTCCAGCACCATCTTTTTTAGACATATCCTTTACAAATCCAGAAAGCATTTTCCAAGATGCCATAAAACTGTTACCGATTAAGTTTCCAAGACCTGTCCAGTCAATTTCATTTATAGCACCTTTTAAAAGTTGAGACAGTTTTGCCCCTATTCCAGAAAAATCTATGCCTCCCTCTCCGAGTAACAGATTTAGGGTATTTACTGCCGTGTTAATTCCAGTTCCGAGCAATCTTCCCATTAAGTCAAAATCTATTCCGCTGACCATGGAATTGAATGCTGTTGTAAATGCATTTACAAATTCAGTTATTTTCGGGCCAACATTATTCCAATTAATAACTTCGTATATTTTTTGCATTCCGATATTTATCATGTCTGCAATAGTGAAGCCTAGTCCATGCCAGTCTTTATTGATAAATGCCTTTCTGATTTTAGCAGCCCATTTATTAATTGGTGTTTCGTCAACGGTCAAAACTTCATCCAGTGAATCTTGTATTCCAGCAAAACTATCTGCCAAATCTCCGAGACCAGAACCAAGACTTTTAGATGCAGTTCCAGAATTGTCAGAATTATCGGCAAGCTGATTTAATTGGTCGAATGGTAATACGGAAAGTGCCTTTTTCAGCTTCTTGGCAGATGATGTGGCGTCATCAAGCCCGGAAGAAGCGTCATCACCAGCTGTTTCTATACCACCTAAATTAGATACGATATCACTAACTCCACTCTGTGAGCCTTTCAGTTTCTTTCCCATCAAAACATACATGAAGTTACGGAACACATTCGCCGCTTGCATAAGTTTTGACATAAGGGCATTGAGAGCTTGAATAGCAGGAAGGATTCCGGCAATTAGGCCTTGTCCGATTACTGCGGAAAGTGACTGGAAGTTCAGAGTGAGTAAACGAACCTGGTTTGCCCATGTTCCGGCTGTACGAGCAAAATCTCCCTGCATATCGCTAGTTACGGACATTAAGTAATTGTATCTGAGGGTTGCTTTTTCAGCCTGTGTCATAGCATTATAGGAAGTTGTGATTCCCTGTGAAAGGGCATATGCTTCCATATTTGCCACAGACATATTGATACCAAGTTGTCTTAACGGTTCAATTTCTCCAGATATTCCAGCCCTAATTTTTTGGAATGATACATCCGTGTCTAAGTTAAAGAATGAAGCCATATCTCCTGCAAGACCAGCTAAAGTAATTGACATATCAGAAGCTGCGTTTTGTGCAACGCCTGATGATTTCAGCATAGCCATCATGGTTCCAGAATAGGTTTTTGCCGCCAATTCTGATAATCCAAATTGTTCTTTTGCTGTGGATGCAAATTGATAAGCTTTATCAGACATGCTGCCAAACGAAACATCTACAACGTTTTCAACCTCTGTAATTTGAGAGCCTAAATCAACTGCGCTTCTTCCAAAGTCAACAAGACCTTGGATTGCCTTAAATCCAATTGCAGTTTTAAAGAGTGTGCTCAAATTAAAGGACGCAGTTTTCAGTCCAGAGCTACCGCTTCCAAGACGCTGAAACCATCCGATAATTGCTTTTATTCCACTTCCAATCTTAGAAGCAGTTTTGCTAACAAGATTTCCAAGACTCAATGTACCAGATGATAATTTTGAAAAAGCACTGGATATGGAATTTGTTGCAGTATTCACCTTGCCCCCAGCACTTGCCAATTGCGCCAGTGCTTCTGTCATACGGATAGTGTTTTCACTGATTTTAGGAGCGTTTTCCATTACTTTGAAAAACTTCTTTGTTTCTTGCGCCAGATTTTGCAATTGTCCAGCGGTCTGGCTAGTCTTGTTTCCAGCACTTGCCAGTCTTCCGATGGATTGTACAAATAAATTAGTTGGTTCAGAAACATCCCCCACTCTGGACAGCGTTTTTATCACAGATTTTAATTGTTTTCCAAGCCCAGGAAGTGCAACTTCTACCTGTTTTGCCTTATCACCAGCATTTACAAGTTTCTGTAAAGAAGAAACAAAACGGTTGGTGCTGGAAGATACATCTGGGAGATCAGAAAAGCTTTTCATGGAATTTGCAATTTTATCCAAAGTTGTTGTGTCAAAATTATCCGTTTTGACTTCCATTAGCCTTTTGACTGCATTAATTCCTTGGATTACTTTTGAACCACTAAAATCAACAGTATTAAGAACAGACATAGAGTGTGCCACTTTCTGTATACTGTTAATTGTTTGCTGTGCATTTGAAGAATCAACTTTTCCAAGCTTTTCAATAGCTTTTGTTACTGAATTAATATTTTTAGTATCTATTTTGGGTACAGAAATATTCTGTAAACCGCTGATAGACAATAAACCAGACGCAAAATCTTTAAGTGATTTCCCGCTTCCATCCAATGCTGAAAAATTTACACGTGATATGCTGGTGAGTTGCTTTGTAAGACCACCAAGATTAGGTAAGGAAACTCTAACACCATTTAATGTTTTTATGGATGCAGATACTCTTCCTATTTCTCTGGCATAATGGCGCAATCCACCTGTATTCAGATTCTTAAATGAACTGTTTACGTTCAAAAGTTTTCTTGATAAGTTCTCAAGTGACCGAACAGCTTTTGCCGTACTACTTCTAACCTGTAAATCAAGGGTGTCAATGGTGTTATCCGCCATTTTCAATTTCCCTCCTTTTTGCATAAAAAAATAAAGGGCAGACAAGACTAATCATCCTGCCTGCCCTCTTCGTTACCTATCTCGTCAAGTTTCGCATTTGCTTGTTTTACAAGAAGCTCAAAGTATCTTTCTTCTTGCTTTAATTCCTCTTCTGTTTTTTCATCATAAATCTTTTCTGGAAGCAATTCTTTTTTATCATCACTTCCAAATGGCTTTTTGGGGTATGAAACCTTGGAAGAAAGTGCACTTGCTATAGCAATTTGAACATACGCACCAGAAACCCAGGATTGATAATCAATCAATTTGCTCTTCTGATTAATTTCATCTTCTTTTTGGTTTCTCCAAGCTTTTAATCGAAGTTGAAACTCTTTTATGGTGCAATGCAAAAAATCACGTTTACTCATGCCAATTCTTACAGCTTCTGGATAAAGTTCACCCCAAATTACTTCTCGGTAGCTTTTTTCTGCGGATTTACTGATTTCTTCTTTGTTTTGGAACTCTTGAACACTTCGTCCAGAAATGTCCCGATTCCGGTCAGATTGAAAAAATCATCTTCCTCCATCTGTTCAATGCAAAGTTCAAGAACTCCGTAGAAATTTCCAGTTTCATCACCAGAATGTTCGCGAAGATAACTTGCAAGAAGTCTTTTAGCTGCCGCAATGTTCGGAACTTTCCCATCTCCATCTGGATGATCTCCGTGATGTTCCATGAGTCCGGCATAAAATACTGTAAGTGTAGTCTGTGGAATATTGGAAACTCCGGCTATAATTTTAGAAACATCTTTTTCATCAGATGCCAGTGCGAGTGAAGAAAATAATTCAGCTGTTCCCTTAACACAATCAGCATATAGAGATGCCTCAATTGTATATTCTAGTTTATAGTCATTTCCACCAATAGTTAATGTTTTATACATGGCCTATCCTCCCAATAATAATTACTCTTCCTCTGTTGGCTTAATCGCGGTATCAGCACCAACATACTCATTGATAGTCAGAGACATGGAAACTGTAAGAAGTCCGTTCTGGTCTCTGGCTGGTTTTGGAATCTTTGTTGGTGGCTCAATTTTGGTAAAAAATGCCTTTTGAAGAGAAGGGAAATACTCTTCATACCACATTGATAAGCCAGATGCCTTTCCAGTTTTGTATGCAGCAATAAGTTTTTCCCACTCATCAATTGTTTCGTCTGTAACGTTTACTGTTACATTGAATGTTCCACCTGTAGAACCACGTCCAGCAATTGTTCTTTCAATTTCGTCTTCCAGTGCAGACGCATCAATCGTCTCTACATCAATGGTAATTTCGTCAGAAGCGTTGATTCTGTGAAGCATTATAAATTTTGTAGGCTTAGTACCAGCCACTGTTTCAACGGCATATCCAGTAAGAGAACCAACTGTAGATACACCAGCAATATTGCCTTTTTCTGCCATTGCTATATCTCCTTTTCTTTCTATCAAACTATAAACTGGCTCTATGACTCTCTTGCACGTAACCCTGTGCCGGGAGATAGCGGATCACCGCCTTTCTACTCTTCTTTTCCAGACTGCTTAATAAGCTGATTTACATAAGTGCTTAATCCAGCAACGATAATTCCTTGTGTAATTGCAGTAAACAGCGCCATTGCAGCTTCCTGTGAACCGGAAACCGTAGATGTTGCAAAAACGTAAAGACCGCAAATTAACATGCCGAGAATTCCTAAAATCATCGGAATAAATTTGTCAGAAATATTTTCTGATTTTTTAATCATTACCCCGATAAAATAAAGAACTACAACGACAATAAGTAATTCTGGCTTTACATAACTTAAAATCTGATCCATAATCTCACCTCGCTTTCGTTTTAAGCATAAAAAAAGAACGTCTATGCGTTCATTGGTTTAAAGTAATTTTCCTGTATATATTCGGCTGTATCGGCTAACAAGCTTTTTGATTCCACTGTCACCAAAAAACATAGGTTCCGGGCCATATGTACGACGGAATCCCATGTTCACCATAGCTTTGTGACTTATCTTGTCCAATTCATACAATCTGGTTAATGCTTTACTCCCAGATGTGAAGCAATTTACTTGAAATGATGGCATTGTTGCGCATTCATCCCCTTCAAGATCACCTCTCGTAATTGGATTTCCAAGCATATAAAGCTGTGCATATGCCTTTTTGCCAGAAGCATTTGTTTCACTTTCGTCCATGGAATAATTGTCTGCGCCAGTAATCTTAGAAACAGCCGCTCCCCATTTTGAAAAAACTTCCAGTACAGGGGATTCTATTGTGTCTGGCATATTTGTCACCTCACAATAAAAAATGCGCCCACCTTTATAGTGAACGCATTGCATTTTATGCTACATTTTAACACTGTAATGATAACATAATTAGTTGGTATCATTCAGTATATTATGGTATCTTCTTTAGGAAGAGAATACCTCTTTGGCAATTTTGCGGATATTCTGAATGATTTCCACGCTTGCCTTATACATTGGCATTGTAGCTTCTGTACCGTAAGAGCGAACCCATTCGCCAGAATCAGAAACATATACCCAGGAATCGTTTTTTCCTTTTCCTTGTCCGTAAGAACCGATTGTATAACCAAATTCTTCTCCTTTTGGATGCGGACTAGAACCTGCTGCGCCATTGTAGTGAATACCTGCGCCGAATTCAATGAATAAAATACTTTTGCCTTCGCATATTAAATGGGCTTCTGCATAATCACCAAAACTGTTAATTTTGATATAAGTATTGTGGTTTTTATCAGAATCGCCTTGTACTGCCAAAATATTTTGGTCAATAACTGGAATCCCTAATTCACATAACTTTTTTATGAAGATTTCGTTTTTGTTCCTTAAAGATTTTTGATAATTTTTTATTTCATCAATAGCTTTTTGGATTGATTTCTGCGATAAGGTACACTTTATCGTCTTACCCATCTTCATTTCCTCTCTTAGAAATTCCGTATCTGGCAATATTGCCTTTTTGTGTGTCTAAAATCTTCTTTAGCGTGTAATCTGGCAATACTGTAGGATCTCCATTTTCGTACAAAATAAGGCTTCCATCCTCGCTTATTTGTGGGATTCTGTCTATCCAAAATATGTCCGCTTCCTGTGGGTGGAAATTTCGGTTAAAGCTTGTAATGTACCTGTCGTAATCTGGCACTATTCCGGCTGCAATTTCTTCTGGCGTTCCGGCTGTGGATGATACGGAAAAAGAGAATATAACTGGCTTCTCATAAACTTTAATACGGTCTAATCCTTCTGTTTTTTCAGTAATTCGTGACCAATATACTTTTTGCTTTTGGCGAACTAATCCTCTCATGCAATCATCCTTTCTGCTCCAACAGGAGCTACATATTTATTTATTATCTTTTGCATGATTTCTTCTTTCTTTCTCACTTAATTCATCCATTCCAAAACTTACATTTCTAAATTTGTGCCATGTTTGCATATAAGTCAGATTTAGTTTCTCAGAAAGCTCTGAAATAGAATATATTTTTCCTTCATAATTTATGTATCTGTTTCTCCTTGTGTTTTGCATTTGCTGTTTCTGCGTTACCCATCGGCAATTTTCTGGACAGTAATTACCGTCTACATCTATTCTATCAATAGTTAAATTATTCTGATACCCATTTGCTATTGACCATTCGTAAAAATTTTTAAATCCATTTTCATTTCTCCATTCATCACATATTTCAATTCCTCTTTCTCCGTATCTTTTATAATTCTCGTCATTTTTACAATAGCATCTCGATTTCATAGCACATAAAATTTCATATATTCTTCCCCTCGACATGCCATGTTTAAAATTCATTTTTCTTGCATTTTCTTTTTGAACGCAACCGCAAGAAGAAACAAGTCCTTTTCTAAGATTTCTGCCTTGCGTTATGATATTTCCTCCGCATTCGCATTCGCAATACCAATATATATTTCCAGTTTTGTCCCTTTTTTTAGTTCTCTTTATTGCCGTAAGCTTTCCAAATTTTTGTCCTGTAATATCTATTCCTCTCAAACATCCACAACTTTTTGTATTTCCTGATCTCAAATGTCCTGTGGGAATGATTAACTCTCTTCCGCAATCGCACCGGCATATCCAAGTTCTTGTCTTGCACCCGCCTTTAGTTACACGCGTTTCTCCCTTTTTTATAACAACAAGTTTACCAAAACGTTGCCCTTCTAAATTCATTTTCATTGCCTCCGTTAATCGCATGAATTAAATCTTATAATTTAATTATACATTTATTTGTTATATTTTTCAACATATATTTAAACTTTACAGTTTACGATTAAAATGATATAATTTATTTATAAATAAAGGAGCATTAAACAATGAGCTTTAAATATAAATTAAAGGGGCTTATAGTTGCACAAGGGTTTACTATGAGTCAAGTCAATAACGAATTAAACCGCAGACATGGAACAAATTTGTCTTTTCAAAATTTTAGTAATCGTTTCAGGAAGGAAACTTTTACTTATAATGAAGTAGAGGAAATTCTGGATATTATTGGATATCAGATTGTATTCAAGGAAAAATCATGCAATTAATTCAAAAGTTCGTGGCATGACTAGGGAAAAACTATTTCCCAAAATATCTTTTGATGTAACTATGATTATTCCAGAATAATCTGAGATGAAATTGCAACACCATTCCTCTGCATCCACCCAATACCTTTTCTTAACCATACGGTGAAGCTCTGGCAGTAAACCATAACTGAACATTACACAATGTCCTAATTCATGGATAAATACACGGTTCAGAAGTTCTCCATGTAGGTTGTTTGCAATCGAAATTGTCATTGTGGAATAATCAGATACGGCAAGTGTGTGTTTCCCTGTGCGGTCAATCAACACATTATCATGTTGGGAAACAAACTTTACTTTCCATAAATCCCCATTCATATAGAATTGTTTCAGCATGGTTTCTCACCATCCTTTCTACGAAAAAAGCCCCTGCCGCATTAATTTGCGACAAGGACTTAATTCATTTATTGATCTAGTTCATCTGCTGTACAAGACGGGTCAGATCAGTTTTCATCGACTGTCTGAGCGCTGCATCCGCATCAGACCACATTTCCGTAAGATTACGGATGATATCAGATGTGTACTCTTTCATGGAATCGTCCATTTTTCTTTTGGATTCCGTGTCTTTGGAATCATGATAGTGCCTACGGTTCTCATCGTATCTATCATAGGATTCTCCATATCTGGATTTGTTCCGATTCGTGTCATCCATTTCCATATCACTACGGTCTGGATGATATCCCATGCGGTACATATTGCGCTCGAATTCTGGATTGTTTAAATACTCATCCATCCAGTCATCATCCTGCATATACAGATACGGTCTATAACCTTTTTTGGTTCCCCTACCTTTTGGAGCGAAACGCCCATTTGAATAGCGGTAACGATCATATCCCATGCGTCCAAGATACTTTTCCTCTTGTTCACATTCATCCATAGCTTCCACAATACGATAATCTTTGTCAGCACAAATCGCGCATTTTACTGCTTCCATGCAGTCTTTCAAATCGTCCCAGTCTTGAGCACTGAGATTATCAAAGCCATGTGTTTTGGCTTTTTCCATAGCCCATTTTCCCATTTCCATTGCTGTCTTATGCATTCACGATACCTCCCCTCTTCACAGCCTGTACAACATTTTCTGCTGTTGGGGCTGTACCATTGATTGCAGTCAGATTGTTGTTCGGACTACATGCCGGATTTCCTAACATTTTGAACGCTCCACCAGTAGCACTTGTTGCAACTCTGGTTGCGTATTTTGTTCTTGTTCTGACACCACATGCTGTTACCTGTGCACAACAACGATTCTCTAAAGGATATAAGGTTGTCCCCGTTCCTATCTGAATCATCACCGGGGCGGTAATTGTGGTTGTATTTGGAATAGACTGTGCTAAAACAATGCAGTATTTTTCTCCATTATTGTAGCTTCCTTCCGGGATAGTAACCACAAGATTTCCACCTGTGAATGCAATTGCAGTAGACAGCACAAGGTGATTGCAAAGCTTACAAACATTCTTACATGCCATATTTTTTACCTCTCAATCAATAAGAGGTGAGCCGCAACCCACCTCTTAGAATTAGTCAACCTCTAAGGGTGAGTTCAACAACTTTTGTTACTTTTAAGATAAATAGTCAGGGATATTCATTCTAGGGCTAGAATTTCCAGTTCTGTTCTTTTTACCAAATAAGCACTCTTCCGCACTCCATCCGGCATGTACCCTATACGCAATGGTTTCTTTTCCTATTCCAAGTTCTCTACTCCACTGAGAAATTGTTTGCTTTTTCCCACCGTACTCTAAAAATACGCTTCTTCTTTTGTTGCTGGCTTGTTCAAACCCAGTAATCCAGCAACAATTTTCGGGACAATAATTTCCATTTACGTCTTTTCTCTCAATGGTTAAGTCTTCTTGATATCCATTCGCATAAGCCCATTCTCTAAACGGCCAATATTCTTGCCACTCATCACACAATTTAATTCCACGTCCACCATAGTCTTTATAGTGCGGGTCATTTGGGTTAGTACATCTTGTTTTAATCGAAGACCATTTTTTATATAAAATTCCGGTTGATTCTCCATGACAGTTTCTACTTTGTTTTGAGTAATAACTTCGCAAACATCCGCAAGATGTACTTGTTCCCCTCATTAAATTGTATTGATAGCAATTGACATCATTGCCACAGTCGCAATGACATTGCCAATAATTAGAACGATTTTTCCTGCCTATTTTCTTTACTACGGTCAATTTTCCGAAACGCTTTCCTGCCAAATCTTCCGCTTTTGGGTGTAAACATCCACAACTTTTTGTGTGACCATTTCTTAGTCTAGATGTGTCTACGATCACAATATTGCCACAATCGCATTTGCATTCCCATAACCTATGTTTCCACTTATTGGTTCCTGCGCTAGATTCAACTGTAAGTTTCCCAAATTTTTGACCTATTAAATCTTGATTAACCATGCACCGTTCCTCCTATGATAATTTTATTATATCATAATAACGGTACATATTCAATTTTTAATTTAATTCAATGATAAAATCAGCAACAACCGTTGTTTCCCCCACATCCACAGCTTCCATAATATCCATACAAGTTGCTTGCCGGATATGCAGGAACCGGAAGCGGTGCAGTGCGTCTGAGAATTTCTGCTGTATTTGCGTTCATAGCCGCCTGTAATACCGCATTCTGGTCGGACTGTGAAGCCGCCAGTTTAAGTGCCTGATTCTCTGCTCTGAGGTCTGCTGTCTCTTTCTGGCAAAGATAATCAAGGATTGCTCTTGTGTTGCTGTTCTGATTTTCCAGAAGATCTCTGGTGTTGTTGTTCATCGCGTTCTGCAATGCACAAGTGTTGGTAGCCAGGTTATAGTTGATACCCTGTATGGCTTCTCTGGTCTCGCAGCAACAGTTCTGGAGCTGTGCCTGTAATGTGTTGGTATTCTGCATACCAGCTACAGTATCAGCATTGATTGCCTGCTGAATGCCATTAAAGCCTTGAAGCATTCCAACGTTCACGCCGTTGAAACCGCTCTGCATGGTATTGTTAAGCGCATATGTGCTATCGCAAATGCCCTGCTGAATACCTCTAATACCATTCTGAATATCATTCAGAGCAAAGCCCTCATTGATATCCGCTCTGGTAGCCCATCCTTGGAAACCTGCACCATTTGTACCGTTTCCACCATTGCCGCCCCAACCGCCAAAGCCGCCGAAACCGCCCCAGCCGAAGATTGCGAAAATAAGGACAAGCCAGATAAGGGAAAAACCATCGCCGCCCCACATGTCGTTTGCACGGTTATTAGAGCCTGTAGCGGCTGCAATGTCGCTAAGACTATAATTTGAACCATTCATCATGTTTTTAGTCTCCTTAAATTTTATTTACAATAGGAGACATCCGCGGCTGTCATCCCAAATTGTAGCGATTTTAAATCACCCAATTATGGGGAAATGTTATAATCCAAGGAATTTCTGAATAATTCCATCTGGTGATAAGTGCTTTTCATTAAATACATTTTGCTGTATTTGATGCAACTGGTCTGTATCACCTTTTTTGTATAAATCCAGTGCATTTTTTAATGTTGGATTGTTTCCAGCAAATTTACTCATATCGTTCATCATGTTATCAACACTTCCGAACCTCTGGGAAATCATTTGCTGAATTTTTTGTTTCATTATTGTATTTGGGCTGAAATTCATCTCTGATTACCTCCCTTCTGTGTCTTGGGCGGTTCAGATTGTATTGGCAATAATTCTTTAATTTCAGAAATTTCAGCATGAACATCATCACGAAGTTGGTTAATCAGTGAAACAATATCAACTTGATTTGTGTTATTGGTTTCTGGCTGTTCGCCTTCATTTACAAGTCTGTAAGTGAAAATTCTGCTTCTGCCATCTGCCTGTAACTGTTTTCTGTAAACTTCTGTACCATCAGTTTTTGGATAATAAACAGGGTTTCCAGACATATCTACGTCTTTCGCCTTTACGGTATCAATACCATCAACCATCTGTCCTTGTAACATGGGGATTTGTGGCATTTGTGGCATTTGCTGTATTGGTTGCTGAATCTGTGCCTGTCCGTATGGCATTGCCTGCTGATAACTATTCTGCAATTGTGCTAATCTATCTTGATACGGTTGTATTTGTTGAAATGGTTGCGCAAAATACGGATTACCATACTGCATATCTCAAACCTCCCTTGTTTTTATAACTATATTTTACAATAATAAGAGGTTGATTAACACGCCATGATAACGCCATAAATACGCCACATATACGCCATTTTCTATGAATACAAAGAAAAGCCCCGACAATACATCGGGGCAACTTTCATAATTTTCTTCTTTAATTTTCTGTTTATGCGGTCTACGGTTCTTGGGCTGTAGCCCATGATTTCTGAAGCTTCTGCAAGTGTTTTTTCTTCGTAAACACGCAATCGGAATAACTCTTTTTCTCTGGAATCAAATCCAGCTTCACGCAAATAGAAGATTCTTTCATCTTCCGAAAAGTCTTTATAATCATCCATTCCACCGTCCTCCCTGTTAGTGGAATCAATATTTACACCGGGAAAATGCCTTTAAGGGCAAACCCTAAAACAATACCAATTATGCCAGTTATAACATAAGCAATGATTTTGTCCTGTAATTTTCCTGGCTTTTCCATGAGTGATTTTAAATTGTCGTTCATTTCGTCAACTGTATCTTTAATGTGTCCCAGATCATTGTTATATAAAGCAATTTTCTGTTCCAGCGCATTGATACGCTCAAAAAAAACTCCATCCCTTTTGGAATGCTTTTCTTTCATCTCATGGACGGCACTTTCCAATTCTTTCAAGCGGTGTTCGTTGACGCACTCGTGTTCACATCCCATCGCTGTTCCTTTCCGTCACTCCCATTTTTTAAGATATTGCTTCTACCCACCTAATTTGAAGCACCCCTGCGATACGTGGGAGGATTGACGTATCACGCACACACCATCTTAGAATCCGATAAATGGAAAAACACCATGATTCACATAGATTTCAGTTTCAGAATTCCAATTTCTATTTACAGAAGATTCGGAATGTGATCCTTGAAACTCAGCTCCCTGTTTCACCAGAAAGAAGAGAGCCAAATCAAATATGCAATCATAGCAGTTTTCCATATCGGAATTTATTTTCTCATCACTGTAAGACGAAGGATAATTCCTTTTCTTCTTAAATGAACGAATAGCCCTCTCTGCTGAAAGAGGAATCATCCTCGCTGTTTCTGCATCATCTTCAAGATAATTTGTCAAATCCTCTATAAGCTGTTCGTCCATTTAATCACCTTACCTTTGCTGAGATAAAATCTCTGATATTATTCCAGCCTTATTAGTTGCTGTTAGGGCATAGCCATTATCACTAGCAAGTTGTCTTAACTGAGATACAGTCATATTAGACAACTCGCTTTCTGTATACTTATGTGTTGATTCATCATAAACACTTGCTACAGATGGTGACTGGCTGTTTTTATCGAGACTATGCCCGGTTATTCCCCCGCCTTGGTACCGATCACGATACCACCGTTTGCTTTCGGTACAACCGGGATGAACATTCCAGAAGCTTTCGTCCATACTGCAACTGGATCTGGCGTAGCCCACATGGACATGGTAATAAAGGAACGGTTTTGCTGCTGAATGAACTGACGGTACTCTTTTTCCTCTGGTGTTGCGCCCCAAAGTCCAGTACCAAAAGAGCCATCCTGGTTAGATTCATACAGGGTAAATACATCTTCTTTGAAATATCTACCTGTTTTAACAATGCCTTTGCTTCTGTAACGGAATTTTTCGTCACAGCGATCAATTGTAATTCCGTACTCCTGCATGAGAAGGTTCGCAAGCTCCTGTTTCGTCAGAAGACGTTTGTTTGCTGCGCCAAGAACTGCGGTCTGCATTCCGGTGTTGTTTCTCATGTTGTTAATCATTTTAAGAGAGGTAATTGCCTTATTGACAACATAGCCGCCATCTTCTGCAAGCTGAACCATTTTCTGAATATCACCCATAATATCAGAATCTGGTTTAGACCAGTCTGTAATGGTAATTTTTAATTCAGACGGAACTCCAAAATCAATAGTCATGTCCACTTTGTTTTCTTTGATAACAAGTTTTCCAGTAGACAGTGCCTGTCCTTTCATAACTTTGGTTCTGGCAAGGACGGCCTCAAAAAGGTTTGTCGCGTCATCGAATACAAAGTCTGTAAGTTCCTCATTATCTGGTACACCGTTCTCGATAGCCTGTTGTAAGCTCTCGGACTGATTGAGCTTCCTTTTAATGAGAAGTTTCTCGGTCAACACCTTTTCAAAACCAGGTCTGGAACCGATTTCTGCTTCGGTGTCAAGGGCATGTACAAATGCGATTTCCGGAAGCCGCTGTCCACTCATAAGTCTGTAGTATTCAGCCTTCCAGTAATCTGTTTTTACATCCGGGAAAATGGTATCAAGGATTCCAGGTCTTTTAACAGAGAAATTCTGGGAAAAATTAAGTCTTTCTTCCTCACTGATTGCTTCTAATACATTGTATGCCATTGCTTATTATCCTCCTTAAAATACGACTTCGGTTTCTTCTACAAACACAATTCCAAGTGCCTGTAATTCAGTTTTTGCAGTTGTGTCAACAGTTGCGGGAAGTCGGTCTTCCAGGACACGTCCGGCAACAATAACGGAAATTGGACGCTTCTCATCGTCTGTCATATCCACATCTTCAAACACAAGACCTTTTGCGCCGGTTGCGTTTGTTGGGTATACGGAACCTGCCTTAATAATTTTTCTGTCATTAACTGCAACTGCATTTGTCTGATCTGCTGTGTAAGTTTTGAGTACAAGTCCTACCTCAGATTCAAGGATATTCGGGGTAGATTCGTACTGCTTAATTTTCATGAAAGCCATGTTTTAAAATCTCCTTTTCTTAGAAATTAGCTGGTGCATTATCATCAGCCGGTTTTGCATCTGGGTTCATGCGTGCCGAATACTGTTTAGCGTACTCAGACGCTTTACTAGTTTTTTCCTGTTTGCCACCGCTACCGCCTCCTGGATTAGGAGTATTTTCCAATGCTTCTTTCTCCCAAGCTGCTTTTGCGGTATCAAGTGCTGTTTTATTTGCTTCGGAAACTCCCTTAACAAAAGTTTCGACTTCTTTCATTGCATCTTCTGGTTTCTCATACGGTGCAGATGCGTATGCTTTAATAGCACTCGCGTATGTTTCGGTTGAAAGTCCTGCATTTGCGAACATAGAAGTAATTTCACTGGTAAGGGCTTTTTTGTTGGATTCTGCAAGCGCAGCTTTCAAATCAGCTAACTCCTTATCCACTGCTTCCTTTTCTTTCTTGCGTTCAGCTTCTAGCCGTTCTGCTTCGGTCATGTTCTGCTTTTTCAACTCTTCCAACTCTTTTTCCAGGGAATCTGCTTTTTCAGCTTTTTCCTTCAGAGAAACATTTTTGTCTTTCTCTTTCTTAGTTTCAGCAGAAATAGAATCAAGAAGCTTAGAAACCTGTTCCTCGGAAGGTTCTGCAACTCCCATACCGATAAGTGCCTGTTTTGCCTGTTCTCTTGTCATTGAAATCTCCTTTCTTCCAGTCCAATACGCTTTTTCAACACGGTTCGCTCCGCACATGGTCTGTACCCGATTTACGCTCACGGGCTGTTGCAATTTATTTGATTTTGGGTATTAAAAAAGAAGCCTTAGATTTCTCTAAGACTCCTTAAATAATCGAAATTTGGTTCATTCTTCGCTAGATGGAGAATTTGCCATTGGTTCTGTTTTGGACGGATTTTGAAACTTTCCGTCAAGTAATTGCTGCGCTCTCTGCATTTCTGCTTCCGGGTCTGCCAGTTCCGGGTAAATAGTTCCCAGATACGGTAAACTCATTTCATAGACTTTCTGCGGATCACTAAATAAACCGCAAGTAATCAGTGCAATAAGCGGATGAATTTTGTTTTTGAACAGATAATCAAGTGCCTGTGCTTTTACAAGCATATTGTCTGTTGGGTTTCTGGTTATCTTTACATCAAAATCTCTGGTTGAAATATTAACATCATTTGATGTACCACGGATAATATTCAGAATAATTCTAGCAGATTCCTTTTCAGCTTCCTTGGTGAATGCTTCTACCAATTTTGCATCTCTCTCTGCAAAATCCCATCCATTACGAAGGTATACGGCATTTCCTGTATCTCCTCCGCTATTGCTTTGGCGGTTTGGCATTGCTTCCACAATCAGCATGTTATTGTAGATATCATCCTTTGCAACCTGGCTCTCTGATTGATTCAATTCAGCGGTCATCAGTTCAACATCCGACTGACAGCCATTTCCAGTATCTTTAACAGAGATGGCGCCAAGTTTTACCATTTCCAAAAACTCGTTTTTATCTACCTCGCAGTTCTTGAACTTCATAAAGGATTGCACAAACTGTTCAACGCCATTTAATCTGTCAGACTGGTATTTGTTAATTGCATCAAATAATGTGATTGCAATTTCAACATCTGAAAGCCTGTCATGATTATTCGGGCATTCAACAATTGGAATACCGCCAAAACCATTGATGCCGTAGTTAGTTACTTTCCCATTCTTGATTTCAAAAAACTGGTTCTTTGAATAACATAAATAATATTGCTGTTCATCTTCATCTTTTAAAATCTGTACGGAAAGCATTGGTTTCCCATTTCTCTGTGAGTATACAATGTAACAATCACCTGGATACGGAATGAAGATTCTAAACGGTGGTAAATCTCCGTTTTTTGTCCAATCCTCTTCTTTCAGAATAGCCTTATAGGAAGTTCCTGTTGCGCTCTGGTATATTGCCCTTTGGATGTTTCTTGCATCTGCATTGGCTTCATCAAGATAATCATTCAGAAGGTCAACTTGCTCATTTATTTTTTTGTCTGCATTTTTCTTTTTGCATACATATTGGATTGGTTCCCCGCAAATCTGCCCAGCTTTAAATTTTACAGTTTCAAATGCGTGATTTTCTACCACTCTGTTATTAACTTCTGGACGGACTATTTTATTTCGGTATAATATCGGCTGATCGCCTTTCATGTACCGATACAGATAATCAATTAATGTTCGATTTCTATTATGTATGCCAATAGTGTCTGATACTACTTTCACTACATTTTGTGGAGTGATTCGGTCAACGCCTGTGTAGGCTACTTTTCGCCCGAACTCACCTCGGCATAAATCTACAAAATTCATTGTATTTCTCACGAGCCGAACCATCCTTTCTGCAAAATAAAAAGCACTGGATATTTCAATCCAATGCTCTACTTTATATTTTACACATATTGGCGGTATCATTCAGTATACTTCGGTATCATCTTTCAAAACCTTTTATCTTTTTTATTTCTGCTATGGCTTTTAAATGCTTTTTTTTAATGTGAATCTCTGAATAACCCATCTCGTCTGCGATACGAACCAAAGATTTGTACTCAACATAGTGCTTAAATAATATGTCATACAGTAATGGGTCTTCAACCTGTTCTATAGTTCGGACTATTTCTTGTCTTTTTTGTAAAAATTCAGATATCATTTCTGAAATCTCTTCTCGCAGATCAAATATCTTTGCAACCATATCTCCCATCGGATCACGTTTTACAGAAGTTTGTACCTTTTCTCCAACAGGAATTGCAGATACACTTGTGGAAAGAGAACTGAGCTGTTCTTCTTCGATAAGCTTGTTTTTGATTCTGTTATCATAATTTTCAATCTGTCGTAAATATTGAGCTGTAGTCATCATATTCTATCTCCTTCCCCACATAAAATTTTTGGTTGCTTTTACTTCTGCAAATCTTTTGCCGGCAAGCGTTATTGCAAGCTGTGTAACTCCATCGGCGGCGTCATCATGTTCATTATCGCCAATATAGACGAATGTAGTTAATTCATCCATAGCCTTTTGATACTGTTTATCTTGATATTTCGGAGCCAAAAATATAAAATTTTGCTTAACATCCCCGGAATATTGATTTATTTTTTCTTTTTTTGCTTGTTTTGAAGGTGCTTTTGTACTTGTCGTGCTGCAAGCGTATTTATGTTCTTTCAAGCGTTCGTTTACATAATAGGCATACATATCTCCACCATTATTTGCTTCAAAATTGATAGATTGAATATTATTTCCCATGATTCTTCCAACAACTAATGGCAATGTTCCTTCTTTTGGTGCTGTGCTAAAAATCCAATCATAAATATATACATCTCCATTTTCGTATTCTGCACCCACTGGCATTGATAAGCTATCGCCACCACCCCACGCAACATCGCAAGCAGAAACATTTTTAACAAATCCACCTTCTGGAAGAACGCCGTTATAATATCTCAATTCATCAGCTGCAAACACAATTCCTTCACGCAAGAAGGGCTTTTGCTGATATTTAGCTTCCCATTCGTTAGCGTCTAGCCTAGCTTTCATATCAACATAATATTTTGTAGAAAATCCAACGCCATACTCATAATCGAAATTGGATTCACCATCATCGTTCAAAGCAGGAATTTTTCTAAACCGATACATTGGATTATCCCGATTTAGCTTCTCGATTTTTCCAAGAGGGTCATATAAATTCCATCTGGTTCCAACCATAAGTTCTCTTGCACCATCAATCTTACGGTCAACCATCTTGTTCAGATATTCTTGATATGTATTTTCCAATCGGGTAGGGCTTAATGAATGTTGCCTATCTCTTACAAGGTCATCCACGTACAAATACCCATCAGAAGAAATATCAACGGCACCTGTCCAAGTACCTTCAATACCACGGCAAGTCATTGTTGCAAATCGGTCTGGTTTGTCCAGGTTTATTTCAAAATCATCAGCACTCTGTTTTTGAAGTTTCGATTGCGGAAAAATTTCACTGTAGTTGTATTCCTGTGTATTAATGAGGTTAAGAAGTTCTCCGTAAAATCCTTTTGCCAGTTTTCCAGAATGACCGCCCATGGCACTATGGCTATTCGGTCTTTTACCCATTATCCAAGACATAAAGAAAATACACATAGTAGATTTTCCAACACGGCTTGGAAGCGATAAACCATAAAACTCTATTTTTCTTTCTTCCAAATCTTGTAGGTCTTTGGCTACCACATGTAATGTTTTTTTTCGTGGAATATAAAATTTCTTGCTGTCCGGTCTATTTTTTTCCATATAAAGCAAGTAACTTTCAAATAAATGTGGTGCTTCCAATAATAAATACTGCCAGTAGATATCGTCAAAGTCACCACTACCAGTTAATGCAGCACACTTCTCTGCTATGTTATGTGAGTATTGACTTACTTTCATAGCCATTTTCCGTGCTTCTTGGTTCTTGTCGAAAGGAAGGTCAATATTCATGTTCAAGAGCAAATCAAGGCAATCTTTTTGGTTCTGATAGATTGTCATGTCCCCATTGATAATCTGATTTAAAACTGCCCGATACCATTCAATCGAGCCTTCTGTAATTTTTTCCATAAAAATAGAGCCAGACCTCCTTTCTTTTCAGGATTTAGTCTGGCTCTCGTGTGGCTCTCTTGACTTTTCTTTTTGTTTTTTGTATTCTAAATATTTTTCAAAACTATATTTTTCACAATATCTAAAATTTTCTAATCCATCCGGTTCTGGATGTATACACGGAATGTTTCTTAATTTGCACCATACCATTTAATCACTTAACTTTCTGCAAATTTCAATAAAATCAGGCTTACTAAGTTCTTTCAGCTTGTTAGCATATTTTGGAAATTCATGTGTATATATCGGATGACCTAAAAGTTTTTTCTGCGTATTCGTATGCAAGTTTTCGGTCATCCCCTGTAAGCATACAAATTCCTGTATAGGTTTCAATTACTACGGCTTCTTGTTTTGTCATACATATCCTCGCTCGATAAAATTATCTTTTTAATTCTGAAAAATATTTTCAATTACTTTCCACTCTGCGAATACTGCCATGAGCAATAATGGTACTGCCGAAAACCCCCAATGATTTTCAATCATCATTTGAATTGTGGCTATCAAATAATCTGCTACCCATTTGAATATTATGAAATTCGCAATTATCCAAAATATTTTTCTGGTTTTGTTCATTCGCTCACCATCTTTCTTTTTTGATTTCAAGTATTTTCTGTATTTGCGACTGTATTTCCGAAGAATTAAATCGAGCATAACGCTATTTGTCTGTTCTACGTTTTCTGACATAGTTGTGAGATATGGATAATATTCTCTATCATCTACTAATGTCTTGAAAATCAAGTCTAAAGCAAACTGAGCACTGATAGGTGGGTCGCACAGTTCAAAGTCTTTATCCTTGTACCACTCATCAATCTTCTTTTGGAATCCATCAAAGGATATTTCTTCGTTCCATATCATACATTCACCTCAATCCATAATACTTAACTGTTTATAAGTAAATATAGCTGTATACTTTTTCCCGCATTTGTAGCAAGCCTCTGTAATGGTGCAAGTCTTTTCTTTATCATTACATTTCGATTCTGTATCCGAACTTTTGAACTTGCATCCACCTGTCAGAATGCATTTAATCCGTTTTCTGTTCATCTTGTTCTCCTTGCAAAACTTTTCTGATGCAGTTCTCAACAAGTATAAAGTCTTTATATGACATACGCATCTCACAATTGTAAAAATGCTTTCCAATTTCATTTACAATTAATTTATAAATTCTAAACTTGGTTTCTTCCGAAAGTTCGTCCAGTTCCACAGGTTTAGTCTTTTGAAGTTCTTCCGCATCGCTGCCGTCTGTTTCAATTCTTGAACACGCACAATCATAACAAGTACTCATACATTCACCTCAAATTCTTTTTTGCAATTACTGCCCTTGCATTTTAATTTAAGATGCTGAATCTTTGTCTCTGGGCTAATCAGAAGCGATTTCTTCTGACAAAAAGGGCAACAGGCGTATTTCGTTCCGTTAATATTCCGTATTAATGCCTGTCCATTCCACGGTTCGGGTGGGTTCATGTATTCAGAAAAATCTATTCCTTCGGATTCTAATGCTGACTTAATACTCATTAAAAATCTCCTTAAATTTTCTTCCGATTAAAACCATTGTCTTGATTTCCCCAATACGGATATTGGTGTAAGCTTTTTATCGTATACTCGCATGGATGTACTTTTGCAAAGTCAACAATTTCTTTGAAAGGTGCCTGTTGTACTTGTGTTTTCCATTCTGAACAACCTTTTGTTTCTACGCCCATATCAGTTCAACCCATGAACCTTTCTTAGATTTGCATATCGGTCAACTATTACGTCCAATGCAGTCTGAAGCTGATTGATTGTGATGCAATCGGACTGATGTCGTTCACTGTACCATTGATTACTGTTTTTCGTATCAGATTGTGAAGATACCAGTGGCGATTGTGTCTCCCAAACACCTTTTATAACTTCTCTGGTTTGCAGCTCCTCTGTATATGCCATAACAATCGAATTGGCTTCTTCAAGTTTTTCTTCGAGTTCTTTGTTTTTTGCTGCAAGTCTTTTATTTTCCTTTTCCAATTCCAAAATTCTTTTGTTTTCAATACCGTTCACCCGAAATTCCTCCAACCTTATATCTTCGTAAATTTTTCCATATCATAGTTATCCCGAATATAATCCACACACTCTTGCAATTTTTCTCTCAAAAATGCATCCTTTGCAATATTTGGGTGAAATGCATACAGCAGGCAACTTCCCTTTTTCCCGTCCTCTTGAAACTTCTTCCAGTCAAAAGTCATTGTGAACAATGGAATCCTCGTGAGATTTTTTGTCTTGTGTCTTATATAGAGATTGCAGAGTTTTTTAATCATGGTAATCTACTCCTATCTTGTAGACCACGTAACTATTTTATTCTTGCACTGCGGACATATGATGTATTTCTGCTTACGTCCGTATCCAGATGGCATATTTGTGACGAACGCTTTTTCTATGCACTCTTCTTTCACGTCTTCGTTTTCATCATAACTCAATAGTGCACCACACTTATCACAAGTTGTTTCTTTTTTTGTTCCCGGTTTTAATATTTTAATCATGTTTTTCCTCCCTCTTCTGTCTATGCTTCATTTGGCATTCAATCATCTTTGCTACATTTTCACGTTCCTGTTTTATTCCATGCCCCTGCCGGAACAATTCACATTCCAGAATCTGTCCACATTTGGAACATTCGTCTTTGATTTCTTTACCGCATACTTCAATCATTTTCATCACCACAGTAAATCAATAAGTAATTTGCAATTTTTCTAAGATCATTTTTCCCATACAGACGAATTCCATCTTGCAATCCTCTGTCAATCAGCCAATCAGCTAACTTTATTGGTTGTGTAGGTGGTTCATCTTTGGATTTTTCTATCTTAAAATCATCTATTAAACCACCTCTATTTATAAGTTCAGAAAGTTCGCTCATCGGTACTATGTCTCCTTGTTTTCCATCTTCTTTTCCCGCCCAAAACTCGCAACAACACCCTGGCTCAGTAAAGTCTGCACAATATTCACTATCGCCATTGAAGCAAACTCATGTGAAGTCATCATGTCTTCTGCAATTCTTACAACTTTTTTCGTTCATAAATTACCTCGATTTAGAAAAATCCAGTGTGCCGACTTGAACGGCATAAATCTCCCAACGAGAAACACTGGAACTTTAGGGGGAAAATGCAACTTCTGGCAAATTGCCATTGCCAGATAGAAACAACAGGAATCGAACCTGTGTCACATGATATTGAGTATCATTTCTCTACCACTGAGCTATGTTTCTTCACCATACAAAACGGTGCATACACGATTTGAACGTGTATAACATTTCTGTTTGATAGGTTAGCAGCCTACTCTGATACCTTTACAGCAATAAACCATATTTACCGCCTATAGCAGTCAATTATTTTAAAAATTGGGATGATTTTCACGTTTAAATTAAATATCTCCGGGATTTCTGTTATTTGCCTTATCAGTATCGAAACCTTCTGGATATCTTGCTATGAGCTTGTCTAAGTTCATCTGTAAGATTTCATCAAGATCAAAACCAAAGCTCTCGCATAACATAGCCACATACCACATTACATCTCCGATTTCTTTCTTTAAATGCTCTTTATCCAGTTCTTTTTCATGGAATACCCATTTTTTAACCATATCCAGGACTTCTCCTGTTTCTCCAGATAAACCTAAACAACCATTCAGAACACCACCCATATCGTTTAAGTCTTTTGTTATATGGAAATCCTCAACTTTCCCTGTGAAAAGTTTCTTGTAAAGTCGTTCACTTCCTTTGCCATCATTTGTTCTCATTGCTAATTTCTGATATTCGCTACCTGTCATGCTTTCCCTCCAAGTTTTTTATTAATAGCAGGAGACGGATTTGAACCGTCGTTCTCAAGGATATGAGCCTTGCGAGATTCCGCTTCTCTATCCTGCCATAACCCGGAAAAACCGGGTTAGCAATAGGTTTATCGTGTTATGCTTTCCACTATCCAGTTTTCTTTATTTGCGGTACGCTTACTGGCAACCCGGCGGCTTTTTAATAACCGTGGTATGCTCCACGAGTATTTTTATGTCCTTTTAATGGCTTGCATCTTTTGAAAACTCCCTTTTTCAACGTGCGCTGCGTTTACTTTATTAAAACTCCAAGATGCTCTTCTGGCCGGGAAATCAAATCCACTTAGGCTACTCCGTACAGCACCTATAATTTATCTGATCCACACACTCAACCGGAAAAATTTTGTCCGCCCACATTACGGATGAACGGCATTTTGGGAGAAATGGAAGCTCTGGGACTTGAACCCAGGACCTGACGATTATGAGTCGGATGCGCTGACCACTGCGCTAAGCTTCCTGAGATACCAGAAATAAGCCCGCCATAGATTTATTTCTGGCACTGTTGCAGTTCTTGACCATCAACCACAACAAAGGTTTTCTGAAACGCTTTTAGATTCCAGAAGGTCTTCCGGGACATTTGAAGCCCCTTTAATCAGCCCCGTTGGGCTAGAAGACCGGAGTGAAAGTTATATGAAAAAAGAAAATATTGCAAACTGGGCTAGTTGGATTTGAACCAACGAATTGTGGAGTCAAATTCCACGGCCTTACCACTTGGCGATAGCCCATCAACCCCGGCGCACCATTAAAACCGGGGAAGTCGTGATATATAAGTTTGTGCAGTCAATACGATAAGTCGATATCTACACTACTCTGGATGCCTCGACTTATCGCTTTCATAGGCTTTCCCGAGCCTACATGGATTAAGTCGAAGCGGCATTTTTATGAATTTAACCCTTTCGATTAACTCAATCAGGATAATTCCAATTTGAATTAGTAAATACATTTATCACCTCGTGCAAATTAAGAAAATATTCAGTCCAAACACCATTTCTAACAGTATGTAAAAAAGCATTTGTAGTGAATTAATTTTCGTATCTTCGAGCGTTGCCAAAATTCCAGCAATAACAATTACGAAGAACGAAAGATTTGATGCGACTCCGATTACATTAAGTGCATTCATTTTCTTTTTCCTCCCCAATTAAGAAGTCCAGAATCTTTTCTGCAATTTCTTCTTCTGGCTCAAATGGCATTCCACAGTAATTGTAGGATTCTAAAGCCGATTTTAGGCTTGATTTGAAGCCATTGTAAATTTCTCCATGCTGTAACAGTTCGTGTCTTAAAACACAAATTGCGTCAGTAATTGATTGAGAAGTGACACCGATTTGTGCCAAGCACTCCATTTCAATGTCTGGAACAGCCACCATTTCAAACTCAAATACTGGAACTTCGTCTACAGCTACATGAAAATCTATTGATCTCACTCTCGGAACTTCATTCCCATCAATAAAACATTTTGTACCAAGCCAGTCATAAGGGTTGGGGTTTGTGATTTTCACTAAAGGCATCTTCGTACCCCTTTCTTTTAGTTTCACAGTAGAGAAGAAGGTGTTTCGCAATCTCTTCCAACTGTAGAATGTTGTATTTTGGAATTTCCCATGTTTTATGCTCCAATAATGGAGACAGTGGAATTTTCTCAGTCTGTAGTTCGTTAGTAACTGTGGCATTGATAAGCATAGACGCTACATCAATGGGAGATTCTGGAAAACTATCCTTATTATCACTTTTTGGTGCATCCGGCATGAATAACTTTTTCCATTCTCCGTTTTCCTTTGAAAATACTTCTCCGTTTTGTACTTTAAGTGTTCTAATAGCTTCTCTTGGAATATCTTCTTCTTTTTCACATTTACGAACATCATTCCCAATGATGTATAAAAAACAATTCATCCCTCTTCTGCCTCCCCGAAATATTTCTTGTAAAGCTTATGGCTGCAATACCACAAATGTTGCATCACAAAAATTTTATCAATACATTCCAAGTCATAATACATTACTCTGTACTCGGCGGTTCTGTCTCCGTTTTCATCAACACTATAACCAGCTAATTCAAATTTTGATTTTGCGCCAAACCATCTACCATTCTTTGTAACAAACAAAGAAAGATTCCCATATTCACAAACGTATGTGGCAGTTTGAGTATCATACAATCTTCCATCAGCTAATATTGCTTTTGCGTGAATTGGCTTCACCAGTTTCCGAATTGCCGGGGATTCTTGTCCGACATTTTCATATGCTTGGTTTGTTTCGGAAACGCCTTTTTTATTTTTTGAGAAAAATTTAAGCATGTCTTTTCCTCCCGAAATATTCATCAACTGCCTGTCTCACAATATCCGATACGCTCCTGTCTGTCCGGTTCTTCTCTTCCAGGAGCCTTTTTTTCTGTTTTTCGGAAAATCGGATACGGATGGATTCGGATTGTAGGTTTGGTTTCATTGTTTAATCACTCCCTGGCCTTGTAGTAACAGTCTGAATGTCTCTTTTCCTTTTACGGTTATGTACGTCTGAACATTTGAATATCCAAACGGTGTTGAAAAATCTTTCATCTGGAAAAGTCCAGATTTCCTATACGGTTCATAAGGCTTGATGATGTTGTGTCGATCACGATAAATGTAACCTTTTTCCGCAAGCCACTTAGTAAACTCTTTAGGTGGAATGTGAAATTCCTTTGCTGCATCTCGAAAAGTTGTAAGAAGCCTATTATCTATCAGACTGTCAAAATAATCAGCTTTAGGTTTCTGTTCCTTTACTTTGGCTTCAAGCTGTTGCTTTTCTTGCTGTTCCTCAATCCACCGTTTAGCACGTTCTATTGGGTCTTCGATCTGGTAGGAATCTTGTTTTGCGGAAACCTCGTATTTTCCAGTTCTCGCTATACTTGGAAGAACTTCTTCCATTACCCACTCTTCAAAACGTTCCGCAGATTCTAACTGGCTTTTCATAATAAGCCTGTACACATCTCCTTCTGGTATGAAAGTCATCATAACATTTTGCTTTGTAGTGGCTCCGTGCTGATTAGTTGTTTCTGAGACCCCTCCGTGTTTTACGGAGTGCCTGCAATGTCTTGAAACTGCGTCCTGTGGTTTTGAATAGCCTAATGCTTTCGCCACATCAGTTCCAGAAAAATAGATTTTTCCATCTATCGTTACGGTTCTTACGCTTCCAAATTCTGGATTGCTAAAAATCATCATTTCGTTCATTTTCATACCTGCCTTTCTGAGTATTGCCTTATTTCTTGTATGGCAGAGAAACCGTTAAGGCTTACGGCTTTCGTGTTGCAATCACTATCCCTGCCATAGGGAACTCTTTTTTGTTTTTTGGAAAATTTTTAACTCAAGTTTTCCGTTATTAAATTGCGTATGATCTGAGAAATACTTTGACCTGTCTGAAAGGATTTCTTTTCAAGGCGTTTTCTCATGTCATCGTTAATTCTGATTCTTATTGAATCTTCCTTTGGGTCTGTTGTTGGTCTTCCTTTTGCCATATAATCATTCCTTATATATGTAGGACAAAATACAATAGGTTCTTTGCTTGGATTACTCACTCCGCCAGCCAATGGGTTATATACACCCCCCTCCCGGTGTGCTTCCTGCGGAACCGTCCAGCGTCTTATATTGTCAGAATATTCAGTCTGTTTGATAAACACTTGTTTTTCCAATACATCTCCTTGAAAGCCCATACATCCTGCACAATTTCAACCGCCATTCCTATACATTCTGCACAATTCCGTACATTTGCTATCTTTTGTCCGTCCGTCATGTACATTTTAGGTGGTTCTGTTGGCTATAACACTGGTTTTTCCATCTCTGGAAGTTGTAAAGCGGCTTTGTGCTTCTCTGCGATCTCGGCGGCGGTTCGCCTTGGCTTTCCGCCGTTCTCGTCTGCGCTTCTTCCGTTTGGAGCATTCCAGCCATATTGAGTATTAAGCTTCATTGCAACGCCTGTATTATTCCTGTCACTAATTCCGATGTTAGACAGAGAATGTTCATCCATTAATCTAATTTTTTTCACTAAATCAAGGTGTGCAGTGCTTGCAATCTCCCTATATTCGCCTCTATTATTTAACTTCCATTCCTGTATATCTTTTATTACATTACCGTCTATATCTATATATATCTTTGATTTATAATCACCATTTAACCAATTATACATAGTCTGTTCACTTATTTTTATATATCTACTAAAACCTTGTATATTAACCTCTTTGTTATATGTTTTACAAATTTGTTCGTATCTGTCTAAAATATAATCAATAAGTGGTGCATTATCAGAATCTATAATAGTTTTTCTGTTATATTTTAAAGTCACATTATCTGGCTTTAAAAATATGTGATCTCCAGCGTAAGACATGGCAGCTTCAAAAGTGTTCTGCGGCGTTTTTGATAAATCATCAATCTTGTATCTATTGCAAAAAGCCAATAAATAACTTTCTGTTTCTTCCTCAAAATTTTCTAGAATATCCTCTGTTGATCTCACCATGTCTCACCTCACTTTAACACGTTAATTTTCAAATAAAAAAAGAGAATGTCACCAGGTAAAGCTTATTCCCGGAAGGCTTCCGGGTGTTCGGGTACATTCTCTAAAATTCAAATTAAAAAATATTCTGTTTTCTTTGTTGCTGATACCTTAACACAGTTTTTAATATCTTGTCAAATTTAATTTTGCATAAAATAAAACCCTTTATTTTGTTAATAATTAATAAATAATAATTGGGGTATTATATTATAATCTTCATTTATATTTAT
>CEAB01019658.1_pt1 | contig 54973 bp, 55 predicted proteins | sample 557651 | NCBI WGS metagenome assembly CEAB01 (sample SAMEA3182046, study PRJEB8094) | gut metagenome | biome: human; feature: gut; material: Stool; isolation source: human stools | place: Canada | collected 2011-11-15 | reverse complement strand
GATGAAACGGAGGCAATTTTAATGGAGCGGATACGGGATCGGGCGAACGCTGAACGCTATGACCGCATGATCCAAAAACGTGAAGAAGAAATCGCTGCGGCAAAAAAGCAGATCGAAGAACTGCAAAACATCTCCGCTGTCCTGCGGAATCGGCAAACGAAGCTCAAACGGGACATCAGCTTGATCGACGACATTCTCTCTGAGGGTGTCATGACGGAAGCGCACCTGCGGATGCTGATTGAAAAAATCTATGTTCAGGAAGCAGACGACAAGCTCAGTCTGGACATTCAGATCAAAGCGCCGTTCCGCACGCATTTGGATGTCTACGAAAACGGCGTCCTTACCGAACAGTATGGTGCGCTAGATTTCGACTGGGACAGGCTGGCGCACCTGATCTACGGCGAGGCGCTTGTGGGATAGGAGGAAATCATGCGGGTCTGGCTTTACGCGCGGCTTTCAGGCGATGATGATCCGGCGCAGAATTCCCTGCAAAACCAGCAGGAGATCTGCCGCGCCTTTGCAGAAAAGCGCGGTGACACCATCGTTGGGTGTTCGTCCGATGATAATGTCAGCGGCATGAGCTTCAGCCGCCGCGGGCTGGATGCGCTTGCGGTGGCTGCACAGGTAGGAAAGATCGATGCAGTCCTGACGAAAGATCTCTCGCGCCTCGGCCGCCACAAAACGCAGACGGCGCTGTTCATCGACTATCTGCGGGAGCATCAGGTTCGCGTGATCTCCGTAACTGAGGGAATCGACACGTTCCGCGAGGAAGATGATTTGATTATCGGCGTTCGCGGCCTGATGAATGACTATTACGCGAAGGATATCAGCAAAAAGATTCGCGCAGGCTACTGGCAGGAGCAAAAGGACGGCCTTGTCATCCGGCCGCCCTTCGGATACTGGAAGGACAAAAATACGAACCGGATTTTCATCCACCCGGAAGCCGCAGAAACGGTACGCCGCATCTATGCGCTGTATTTGCAGGGCTGCGGACAAAAGGAAATTGCCCGCAGGCTCAATGCGCTGGACTGCAAAACGCCCGCGCAGCTTTGGACAGAGCAGATCGGGCATGACGCCCGAAAGACGCACAAAACCGGAGACGGGAAGTTCCTCTGGACGTATGCCAGCGTAAAAAACATTCTGACCGAGGAAGCCTACACCGGCGTTCTGATCAATCATCGCAGAGAATACCGGAACGGAAAGGCACAGCCGATCTCCACGGGTGACTGGCTGCGCCATGAAAATTTTTACCCGGAGATTATCGAAAAAACCACATGGCTTCTGGTACAGGAGCGGTTGAAGCAGCAGGCGCGTCCCACAGCCGGAAACCGCGCAAAGCACCGCTATGCTGGCTTGCTGACCTGCCGGGACTGCGGCGACGGCTTCATCCCCATGATCCGTTACTGGAACGGAAGCCAGCGCGTAGAGTACGTCTGCCGTGGGTATCACAGAAACGGAAAAAGCCATTGCAGCTCTTACCGGATCCATGAGGAGGTTTTGGACAAAGCCGTCTGGAATTATGCAGAAGAACTGCGGAAGCGATATGCAGCCGAACTGAAAAAGGTCGCACAATTGCAAAAGCAGTGGGCATTGAGGAAACCATCTCTCGATGCCCACTGTTTGGCTTTGCAGAAGGAAATTCAAAAACGTGAACAGGAAATCGACGAATTGGTGATGGAAAAGCTAAAAAACGGTGAATGTTCCACCCGCCAACCAGACAGCATTTGAACCTAAGGTGCTGTCACCCCTCCAACTATGTGTAAGATTTTAAATTTCTTAAAAAGTTCGCTATATAATCAAAATTTCGGTCTATCTATTGGATAAACCGAAATTTTGTTCGTGGTACGCCCGAGGGGACTTGAACCCCTACCCTCGCGGAATGGAACCTAAATCCATCGTGTCTGCCAATTCCACCACGGGCGCATACAAACAGCCTAAGAATATTGTGACTTTTATTAATTATACAGAGAAAGCTCGTGCAGAAATATATACGTACCTCAATGTGCACGCCACTCCGTTAGACCATTGGCGCTTCGCCCCATTACAACGCCTGCTGCGGTAGAGGGGCTGCTGAATACTCGGTTCTCTGTGAACGTCCAGTTTGTATCAATGATACCATTTTCAATTAGTTTCTGCCGAAGTGTACGGATTTGTTTGGGGCACGATTGCGTCACAGTATCTGCAACCTGCGAGCCTTTTAAAACCACAAATCCCTCATTTGTTCGCATCCCTGTTGCATTTGCCCCACGAGTTGCCTGAATATAAAGCATTTGGCTAGTGATTTCTGTGGCACCTACATTCTCTGAGACTAATGGTTCTAGGAACTTATGGCCTAAAACATTATTAATCATGCGAATATTATATAAGAATTCTTCCATTTCAGCCTGCTCTGCTTCCGTTAAAGAGGCATCAGCGGGAATTGTAGAGTTTTCGATATAGTAGCGATCGGCCTCTTTTGCAAGCAAATAACATCGATGCTCCAAATACTTGATATGAGCTTTATTTAGACGGTTATCCTTACTGATAAACACAATACACTCATTCCAAAAATCTTTTCCATTAGGAGCGTCATGCTGTTTCAATCGCTCGTACACATTTTCGGCTTCACCAATATATACGATTCCCTTATCATCTGAATCACTTTTACCAAACAGAAAGTAAACACCACAGGCAGATAAATCCATCCTATCATCACAGTGTTTTACATCAATGCGTGGAATTTTGTAGGCTTTTCCATTCCAATTGGAAAGCTCACACACCCACCGCTTGTTGGGATTCCCTTCAATAAGGAACAGCGATATTGTCTTACCAAACACCGTCATTGTACTCCTATAACTAAGACTTTCACCAAGGTGACAGCACCTAAATCCATCGTGTCTGCCAATTCCACCACGGGCGCAGATAGGAACGGCAGAAAATCTGCCGCTTTTTTGTTGTCCTCTGTTTTTACACGGCGAGGAAACCGAGGCGGAGCGAAACGCTTGATCCGCAGCTATAAAAACAGGCAAGCCTGCTTTTACCGAAGAATGTCCGCGGAGAGGATGGCGCAAAAACCTTTCACCAAGGTGACATCACTTAAATCCATCGTGTCTGCCAATTCCACCACCGGCGCAGATAGGAACGGCAGAGAAAACTGCCGCTATTTTGTAATCCTCTGATTTTGACTCGGTGTGGCAGCCGAGGCGGAGCGTGACGCTTGATCCGCAAACGTGTATGCGGACCGGTAAACCATGCGCCGGGAAGCGGCGCCCGCATGCTTTATTATCATACCACAGCGCGGCTTTGACTGTCAATTGCGGGGGGCGGTTTTTCTTTACGGGGGCGCGATTGCTTTTCCCGGCGGAACGTGATATGATAAACAATCATGATATAATATATCAATTATTGTGAAATCGGGAGTCTTGCCATGAAAATAGTCATTGTTGGTGACGGAAAGATCGGAAGCACACTCGCGGAACAGCTCTCGCGCGAGGGACATGAGATTACGATCATCGACCGCAGCGGCGAGCCCTTGCAGCAGACGAGCGAGGACCTGGACATTCTTTGCATCGAAGGAAACGGCGCGACCTATGCGACGCAGATGGAAGCCGGCGTCGATGCGGCGGATCTGCTGATCGCGGTGACGATGTCGGACGAACTGAATCTGCTGTGCTGCCTGGTCGCAAAGAAAATCGGTGCGCGGCACACCATCGCCCGCGTCAGAAACCCCGAATACAGCGGCGAGCTGTCGCTGATCTCTGAGGACCTGGGGCTGAGCCTGTCGGTAAACCCCGAACTTCTGTGTGCCACGGAGATTGCAAGAACGCTTCGTATTCCGTCCGCCATCAAAACAGACACGTTTGCCAACGGGCATGTGGAGCTTCTGAAGGTACAGATTCCGCCGGACTCCATTCTCGCGGGCAAAACGCTGATGGAGATGCCAGGGCTGGTCAAATCCAAAATTTTGGTCTGCGCGGTCGAGCGCGGCGAGCAGGGAATCTACATTCCGTCAGGCTCGTTCCGGCTGGAGGCGGGCGACCGCATTTCCTTTGTCGCATCGATCCGCGACGCGCAGGCGTTTTTCCACCAGATCAAGCTCGCCGTCTCGCGTGTGCGCACGGTTATGATTGTCGGCGGCGGTCATATCGCGTATTATCTGGCAAAGCAGCTGACAGATCTCGGCATGGGCGTCAAGATCATCGAGGCGAACTATGAGCGCTGCCTGCAGCTGTCGACGCTGCTTCCCAAGGCGGAGATTCTGCACGGCGACGGCACGAACGAGGGCTTTCTGCGCGAGTGCGGCATTGCCCAGACCGATGCGTTCGCAGTGCTCACGGGCATTGATGAAGAAAATGTTCTGATGGGGCTTTACGTGCGCAAAACCTTTCCGAAGGTGAAGGTTATCACGAAGATTAACCGCTATTCGTTCCAGTCGATCATTGAGACGATGGATATCGGAAGCGTCTTTAACCCCCGGTTCAGCACGTCCAACGTCATCTGCCGCTATGCAAGATCGATGCAAAACTCGCTGGGCTCGAACGTCGAGACGCTCTACAAGCTTGTCGGCGGCAAGGCGGAGGCTCTGGAATTCCGTGTGGCAGAGGGTTCGGCGGTCTGCGGCATTCCGCTGCAGACGCTCCGGCTCCGGAAGAATCTTCTCATCGGCTGCATCAACCGCGCCGGCAAAATCCTGATCCCCAGCGGTCAGGATACGATTGAGCCGGGCGATACGGTCGTCGTTGTGACGAGCGTTACGGGGCTCAACGAGCTGGACGACATTCTCGATAAGCGCAGAGGATAAGCCATGAACAAACGAATGATTCTTTACATTCAGGGCGCGATTTTGCTGATCGAGGCGGCGATTATGGTCCTGCCGATTGCGGCGGCGCTCATCTACCGCGAACCGTCCGGCATCTGGTTTTTCTATACGGCGCTGGCGGCGGCGATCATCGGGTTTGCGGCAATGAAGCTTGCAAAGCCGCGCAGCAAGACGATTTATGCCAAGGAGGGCTTGATTGCCGTCGCGGCGGGCTGGATTGTTTTGTCGCTGGTCGGTGCGCTGCCGTTTACGCTCTCGGGGGAGATTCCGTTTTATCTCGACGCGGTGTTCGAAATGATCTCGGGCTTTACAACGACCGGTTCGAGCATCCTGCCGAATGTGGAGGCGCTCAGCCGCTGCATGCTGCTCTGGCGGAGCTTTTCCCACTGGCTGGGCGGCATGGGCATTCTGGTGTTCATGCTGGCGATTGTCAAAATGGAGGGCGGGCAGGGCATCCATCTGCTGCGTGCGGAGAGCCCCGGACCCACGGTCGGCAAGATGGTGCCGCGGATGGTCGACTCGTCAAAAATTCTTTACTCCATTTATTTTGCCCTGACGCTCGTGCAGCTGATCTTTTATCTTGCCGGCGGCATGCCGCTTTTTGATTCGCTCTGCAACGCCTTTGCAACCGCGGGCACGGGCGGCTTTGCCATCAAGGCAGACTCCTTTGCGGGCTACAGCCCGTATTTGCAGACGGTCACGACGGTGTTCATGGCGCTGTTCGGTGTGAACTTCTCGATCTATTTCTTCCTGCTGCAGAAGAAATTCGATCTGGCACTCAAAAACACCGAGCTTCGGTGGTATGTGGGCATCATTCTTACCTCCATCGCGATCATTACGGCAAACATTCTGCCGATGTATCCGAGCTTCCACGCGGCGGTCCACCATGCGGCGTTCTCCGTCTCGTCGGTCATTACCACGACCGGCTTCTGCACGGAAAACTTTGACCTCTGGCCGGAGTTTTCGCGTGTGATTCTGGCGTTTCTGATGATCGTGGGCGCGTCGGCAGGCTCGACCGGCGGCGGTCTCAAGGTCTCGCGTCTGGTGATTTTAATCCGCGCGGCGCAGGTTGAGGTGCGCAGACTCATTCATCCGCGCACGGTGAAGGTCATGCGCATCGACGGCAAGGTCGTCGGGCAGGATACGGTCCGGGCGGTGAGCGGGTATTTCATTTTGTACGTGCTCATCAGCCTGCTGTCGATTCTTCTGGTATCGCTCGACGGCTTCGACGGCTCGACCACGATCACAGCCGTGCTTGCAACGTTCAATAACATCGGTCCCGGTCTGGGACTGGCGGGACCTGTCGGAAACTTTGCCATGTTCAGCCCGCTGTCCAAAGTTGTTCTGTGCCTCGACATGCTTTTCGGCAGACTGGAAATCTACCCGATGCTGATTTTGCTGCTGCCCAGCACCTGGTCGAAGAGAACCTGACAAATGAAAATCCGGAACGCGGTGCGTTCCGGATTTTTTACGGCTTAGGTTCAGCTGTTTTCCAATGCCCAGAGCATCTTCGCGACCTCAGCGCGTGTGACCTTGCCGGTCGGATTCAGCTTGCCGTTCGAGCCGCCAATGATCCTGCGGTCGACCATCGCGGCAAGAGAAGCCTTTGCCCAATCGGCGACCTTGGAAGCGTCAGAGAAGCCGGAGAGGCTGCTGCTTCCGCCGTCCGTGAGATTCTGGGAGCGGGCGAGAATGACCATTGCCTCCTGCCGTGTGATGGTTGCGGTGGGATTGGCGTAGAGCTTACCATTTTCTTTGGAACCGCCCAGATAGCCGAGGCTGTATGCCGCCTTCACGGCGTCCAGCGCCCAGGTGCCGATTTTGCCGGTGTCGGCAAACGGAAGCGAGGCGGAGCTGTAATTACCGAGGTCGGTTCCAAGATAGCGCATGAGCGCAACGATGAATTCCTGCCGGGTCATGGAGTCGTCCGGGCGGTAGAGAAGCTTGCCGTCCTTGCCGGCCGAACCGGTGAGCGTGCCTTCAAAGTAGAGATCGTTGATATAGGTTTCTGCCCAGTGCCCCTTCGTGTCGGAGAACGGATTCGCCGGGCTGACGGTGACGGGGATGGAGGCGGTTGTTTCGCCGTAGGAAACCTCGATGGTGCCCTCGGTCAGCTTTGTAACCTTTGCGCTCGTAAACTTGCCGCTTTCCGAGATCGTGCCGATGCCGCCCGTGACCTCCCAGGTGAAGCTGCCCGGTGCGCAGAGAACGGCGCTTCCATAATACGTCGCGCCCGCGCTCAGCTGCACGTCGGTCTCTGCCGGGGTGTGGAGCGTTTTGAGCCTGGTCTTGCCGTCTTCCTTATAAACGCTGATGCCCGTGACCTGCTGGAGAATGGTCACCGTGGCGCGGGCGGACATACCTTCTGCCTTTGCGCTGACGACGGCGTCGGAAATACCGCCGTTAAACGAGGACGTGTCCAGCACCAGCTTGCCCTCGCCGACGGCGCCGAAGTTGGTCGACCAGCTGATGCTGCCCGGAACATCCGTCGCCATATAGTTGCGGTCGGCTGCCTTCAGAGCAAAATTGACCGTTGCGCCGGGCAGCGCGTAGCTGTGCGCGGGGTAGAGGAACAGATGGTCTGCTTCCTCCGCCTGCGTCTTTTCACGCACGAGGAAAATGAAGTTGGCGCACGCGCGCATCGACCCGTCCGTGGGGGTGTTTGCCGTGGCGCATTTGTCATAGCCCGGATACTGCACGCCGACCATCGTCGAGCCGCCGCCGTCCAGATTGAGCGCCGTCTCGCAGCCGAGCGATTCCATCATGTCTGCAAGATCGTAAAGGTCCATGCCGGCGGAGTTGGCAGACTCGTCTGCCGTATAAATGACGACGGTGCCATCCGGCTTGATGCCAATGGCGGTTCGGGCGCGCTGCTCATTCTTCGTGTCGAGCGTGAAGTTTTCCAGCGCACTTTCGTCTTCCACCAGCAGGTCTCCGCCGCCGCAGGCATAGGCAACATCCTCCCACTCGTCCGCGCAGCGAACCGAAACGGTGACGCGGTCTCCGACCTTGAATGCCTTCATGTTGGCAAGGACGCTTGCGTAGCTCGTCTTTTCTGCAATCGAGAGGACGAAGCCGCCCGCGGGAATGGCGCAGGAGGCGGCGCTTTGCGTAATTTTCGTGACCTCCAGCGTCATCTCGCCCGAAAGCGTCAGTTCGCTGTCGCTTCCCGAAACGGGCTTGAGCACAAGATTGTAGGCGGAGACGGTGTTTTTCGTCGCCGTGTCATAATCGCGCGAGTAAAGTCCGATGCCGTTGGTGGTTGTGAGAACCTTATTATAGAAGATTTCCGTATCGCTGAACGCGCCGCCGGTCAACAGTACGTGCAGGTCGGGGCTTGCGATGATGGCGCTGCCGTTTTTGAAAAAGCCGACGGAATTGACATTGCCGCTTGTGCGCAGCACGCCGTCCGTGACAATGAAGCCATAGGGAATGCCGGTCGACATGTCAAAGAACGAGCCGTTCACGCCGGCGATCAGACTCAGGTTCTGATTGTCCAGATACGTTGCAATCTTGCTCATGGTGCTTCTTCCATAGAGTGTCGACCCGTAGATCACCATCGGTCGCACGTCGCTGCCGGGCTGGTATGTAAGCGCGTGCTGCTGCAAAACATCCTTCGGGTCTGTGAATATCCCGCCCGCGTGGGTCATTTCAATCAGATTTACATTGTCCGCCAGAGGAATGGTGAATTTGGATATGGGCTCCCGCGCAGCAGCCGAGGCGGTTCCGGCAAACAGACACACGGTCAGACAAAGCGCGAGCGCGCAGGCAACAACTCGTTTCATAGGCGTCCTCCTTTTAGGCTTTCACGCCGCAAAGATCAGGGCGTGGGTTGATTCGTTTCTCAATTTTAACACATTGTCACCAAAATGTAAAGCATTTAACCGGTCGGAAAAACATTCCGCTGTCAAGATTTTTGCTTGACAAACAGGCGGAAATTTAGTATGATACTCTGGCTGTAAAGAAAAAAAGTTGACAGTTCGGGAGGGACTCCATGAAGCAAGACGCGCTGCAGATGTCCCTGCTGTTTGATTATTACGGAGAGCTTCTGAGCGAAAAGCAGCGGGTCTGCTTTGACCTGTATTATAATCAGGACCTCTCTCTGAGCGAAATTGCGTCGGAGCTCGGCATCACGCGCCAGGGTGTCCACGATTCGCTCAGCCGGGCGGAAACGGCGCTCGGCGAGTTTGAGCGCGTCACCGGCTGCATCGCGCGCGACCGGCGCACGGCAAAGGCGCTGGAGGCAATCGCAGATGCGTGCGAGCGGCTGCAATCGATTCCCGAGGCGCGCGAGGCAGCGCAGAACATCCTGCTCGCAAGCGCAAGCATAAAGGAGTAAGGTATGGCATTTGAAGGCTTGACCGAAAAGCTGTCTGCGGCGTTCAAAAAGCTGCGCGGCAAAGGAAGGCTCTCCGAGGCGGACGTCAAAGAGGCAATGCGCGAGATCCGTCTGGCGCTGCTGGAAGCCGACGTCAGCTATAAGGTCGTCAAGGACTTTATCAAAAAGACCACCGAGCGCGCCGTCGGCGCGGATGTGCTGGAGAGTCTGACCCCGGCGCAGATGATCGTCAAGATCGTCAACGAGGAGCTGACCGCCCTCATGGGCAGCGACAACCAGAAAATCCACATGGCGTCCCAGCCGCCGACCATCGTGATGCTGGTGGGCTTGCAGGGCGCCGGCAAAACGACCAACGGCGCAAAGCTGGCGGGGCTGTTCAAAAAGCAGAATAAAAATCCGCTGCTCGTCGCCTGTGACATTTACCGTCCCGCTGCCATCAAGCAGCTGCAGGTCGTCGGTTCTCAGCTCGATATTCCCGTTTTTGAAATGGGACAGACAAACCCGGTCGATATTGCAAAGGCTGCCGTCGCCCACGCCATCCGGCACGGAAACGACATGGTTTTCCTCGACACTGCAGGTCGGCTGCATGTCGACGAGGCGCTGATGGACGAGCTCAAGGCAATCAAGGCGGCGGTGAAGCCGAACGAGATTCTGCTCGTCGTCGACGCGATGACCGGTCAGGACGCAGTGAACGCCGCGCAGACCTTCAACGAATATCTCGACATCGACGGCGTGATGCTCTCGAAGCTCGACGGCGATGCAAGAGGCGGCGCGGCGCTGTCGGTCAAGGCAGTGACCGGAAAGCCTATCAAGTTCATCGGCACGGGCGAAAAGCTTGATCAGATCGAGCCGTTCCACCCCGGGCGCATGGCGTCGAGAATTCTCGGCATGGGCGACGTGCTGACGCTCATTGAAAAGGCGGAGGCTGCGTTCGACGCGAAAAAGGCAGCCGAGCTCGAGCAGAAGCTCAAGTCCAACAAGTTTACGCTTGCCGATTTCTATGACCAGCTGGTCCAGCTCAAGGGCATGGGCAGCCTGCAGGATATTGCGGGCATGGTTCCCGGCATGAACGCGGGCGCGCTCAAAAACACGCAGCTCGATGAAAAGGCGCTCACGCGCACCGAGGCGATCATTCAGTCCATGACGCCCTACGAGCGTGAAAATCCGTCGGTGCTCAACCACAGCCGCAAGCGCCGCATTGCTGCGGGCGCAGGCGTGAGGGTCGAGCAGATCAACCAGCTTTTGAAGCAGTTCGACATGATGAATCAGATGGTCAAGCAGTTCTCCGGACCCGGCGCGTCCAAGAAGATGAAGCGCATGGGCAAAATGGGCGGCATGGGCGGCTTCCCCGGCGGCTTCCCGGGCATGTAACACATCGTTTCAGCTAAGTTTAGTATAGCTTTACGAAATAAGAGAAATTTGTAATTTTATTTGGAGGAAATATCTCATGGTTAAGATCAGACTCAGAAGAATGGGCGCCAAGAAGGCTCCTTACTACCGCATCGTTGTCGCCGATTCCCGATTCCCGCGCGACGGCCGCTGCATTGAAGAGATCGGCACGTATGATCCCAAGGCGGAATCTGCGATCACTGTCGACGCAGAGAAGGCAAAGCAGTGGATCAAGAACGGCGCTCAGCCCACCGATACGGTTCGCGGACTTCTGAAAAAGGCAAACGTGCTGTAAGGGCCTGGAGTGGCTGCTATGAAGGAACTTTTGCTGTACATGGCAAAAAACCTCGTCGATAACCCTGATAGCGTGAGTGTCACCGAGATCGAAGGCGAGACCACCGTTCTTGAACTGCGTGTCGCGCCCGAGGATATGGGCAAGCTCATTGGCCGTCAGGGTCGTATCGCCAAGGAAATCCGCACCATCGTCAAATCCGTCGCCCAGCGCAGCGGACAGAAGGTGTCGGTAGAAATCGTCGACTGACGCAAGTCCCGGAGAAGGCATTCCCTTTTCCGGGATTTTTTGCTGCTATTTGGGATATACTAAAAACTATATATTGGATTATCTGTCCGCTTCTGTCTGAACTTGTCGAATGGCACATAAGTTGTCATATCATAATAAGGTGCTGTTTGAAAGGTGGGTCCATGGTATGACAAAAACAGAACGGACGATTTATGCGCTGGTCGGACCGACCCGTTACAACACACTTCCGTTCAGTCTGGCAATCGATCTTGCCATGGAACTGCTGTTCGTGCAGAATATCGCGATGGACGATATCCGTGTGACGCGCGATATCTATACGCCCGTGGCAAAGCAGCTCGGGAAAAACACCGCTGCCGTCAGCCGCCAGATCGTCAGACTCTGCAATCTCTGCTGGGACGCGATGCTCGAAGCGGGCGAGGTGGAGCAGTATCTCGGAAAGCCGATCCGCGACCTGCGCGCGCCGAACGAGATGATTTTCTATCTGGCGTTTCTGGTGCACTTCGACAAGCCCTTCTATCACGTCGTGCAGCATGTGCCGACGCTGCTGTTTTGAGAATATGGACGCGCTGCGGCGGCTGGTTTTTGGAACCGGTCGCCGCTTTTCGTCAATATCCACAAGTTTCGTCCGCGATTTTTGCGAAAGCTTACACGGAACGCCTCTTGACTTCATGCATTTAAAGCAGTATACTGCAAAAGTAATCCAAAACGTCCGCAGGACAGAAAGGAGCACGGCAATGATGCTTTCCGGAAGCTATTATTATTTTGCAACGGCGCGATTTTATGCGGGTCGTTATTTTGCCGTGCCTGTTTTTCCGTCACACGAAGCGTGAGTCGTTTTTGGGGATTGTACCTGTAAACGAAGCGGTCTCGTCCTGACGGAGGAGACCGCTTTTATTTTTGAGGAAACCCAGGGCGTTTCCGATTCTGAGCTTCCTTACCAAATGCAAAGGAGAAATGATTTATGAAAAAGCTGCTTGCCCTGCTGCTGTGCGCGGTGCTCTGCCTGAGCCTGGCTGCCTGCGCCTCCAACACTTCCACAACCACCACCGGGACCACGGAGACGACTGTAGAACCGGCTGCCGAAGAGACTGCGTCTTCCGATGCTTCCACTGAGACCGCACAGCCCGCTGCCGATGCGCAGCAGTACGTCGTCGGCATCTGCCAGCTCGTCCAGCATGACGCGCTCGACGCTGCTACCAACGGCTTTATGGACGCGCTCAATGAAGCGCTGCCCGGTCAGGTCACATTTGATCTCAAAAACGCTTCCAATGATATTCCGACCTGCGGCACGATTGTCACCGGCTTCGTCGCCAGCAACGTCGACCTGATTCTTGCGAACGCAACGCCCGCCCTGCAGGCCGCTTCCACCGCGACGCAGACCATTCCGATTCTCGGCACCGCTGTTACCGAATACGGCGTTGCGCTGGACATCAAGGACTTCAATGGTACCGTCGGCGGCAACATCTCCGGCACATCGGACCTTGCGCCGCTGGACCAGCAGGCTGACATGCTTCTCGAGCTGCTGCCGGAGGCACAGAACGTCGGCATCCTCTACTGTTCGGCAGAAGCGAACTCCGTCTATCAGGCGGACGTCGTGAAGACTGCTCTGGAAGAAAAGGGCGTCACTGTTACGGTCTACACGTTTGCAGACTCCAACGATGTTGCGACTGTCACGCAGACCGCCTGCGCCGAAAATGACGCGCTCTACATCCCGACCGACAACACCGCCGCTTCCTGCACCGAGGCAATCAACAACGTCGCAGAGCCTGCCGGCGTCCCCATCGTCGCGGGCGAAGAGGGCATCTGCAAGGGCTGCGGCATCGCAACGCTTTCCATCGACTACTATGAGCTTGGCAAAACCACCGGTGCGATGGCGGCCAAGATCCTGACCGGCGAGGCAAACGTCTCTGAAATGCCGATCGAGTACTACCAGAACCCTGTCAAGAAATACGACGTCGCCCGCTGCGAAGCGCTTGGTATCACCGTTCCTGCCGATTACGTTGCAATCGGTTAATCCGGAACAATACTGAAAGGAGATAAGCCCCCATGGAGCTTCTGACCTATCTGTCCTCGCTGAGCATACCGAACCTCTTCTCCCGCATGCCCGCTGCCGCTGCGCAGGGCATTATCTGGGGCATTATGGCTCTGGGCGTCTACATCACGTTCCGGCTTCTCAATGTCTCCGACCTGACGGTCGACGGCTCGTTTGCCACCGGCGGTGCAGTCACGGTCATGCTGCTTCTGCGGGGGCTTCCCGCTTGGGCGGCGCTGCTGCTTGCCGTAGCGGTCGGCATTCTGACCGGCCTTTGCACGGGGCTTCTTCACACGAAGTTCGGCATTCCGGCAATTCTTGCCGGTATTCTGACGCAGTTTGCGCTGTACTCCATTAACCTTCGCATCATGGGAAAAGCGAACCAGACGGCAAGCATCAAAAACTTCGGCATGTTCTGGGAGACGAACGGCAAGGGCTTTCTGATGTCGTCTCTTTACGTGCCGCAGGCGCTGATTGCGGGTCTGCTTCTCTCCGCGGCGCTGGTTGCGCTTCTGTACTGGTACTTCGGTACCGAGCAGGGCAGCGCCATGCGCGCTACGGGCGCGAACCCGGCCATGAGCCGCGCGCAGGGCATCAATGTCAGCAACATGAAGCTGCTGGGGCTGGCGCTCTCGAACGGTCTGGTTGCGCTCGCGGGCGGTCTTATGACCCAGTTCCAGGGCACGGCAGACGTGTCGATGGGCAGAGGCGCAATCGTCATCGGCTTAGCTGCCATCATCATCGGCGAGGTGCTGTGCGACGCGATTTTCCGCAAGGGCTGCAACTTTGCTGTCCGACTTCTTTTCGTCGTCTTCGGCGGCGTGGTTTACTACGCAGTCATGGTGCTGATTCTCTGGCTCAAGCTTGACCCGAACGACCTCAAGCTCTTCACGGCGCTGATTGTCGCGATTTTCCTCGCGGTTCCGTATTTGCGCGAGCAGAGAAGAAGCTCGTTTGCAAGAAGCGCGAAAGGAGGCAGCCGCCATGCTTGAATTACAGTCGATTTCGAAAACGTTCCATCCCGGCACGATTCACGCCAAGAAGGCGCTGCAAAATCTCTCGCTGAGCCTCAATGACGGCGATTTCGTCACCGTCATCGGCGGCAACGGCGCGGGCAAATCGACGCTCCTGAACGCCATCGCGGGCGTCTGGCCGGTCGACGAGGGGCACATCCTCATTGACGGCGTGGACGTGACGGCGCTGCCGGAGTACAAGCGCGCGGCGTTTATCGGTCGCGTGTTCCAGGACCCGATGCTCGGCACCGCGCCCAACATGCAGATCGAGGAAAATCTGGCGCTGGCGCTGCGGCGCGGCAAAAAGCGCACGCTCAAATGGGGCGTGACGAAACAAGAGCGCGAGGATTACTATGACCGGCTGCACGCGCTGGGGCTGGGGCTGGAAAAGCGCATGACCGACAAGGTCGGGCTTCTGTCCGGCGGTCAGCGGCAGGCACTGACGCTTCTGATGGCGTCGCTGCAGAAGCCGAAGCTGCTGCTGCTTGACGAGCACACCGCAGCGCTCGACCCGGCGACGGCAGCAAAGGTTCTGGAGCTGTCCGATAAGATCGTCGAAGAAAACGGTCTGACGGCGCTCATGATCACCCACAACATGAAAGACGCCATTGCCCACGGCAACCGGCTGATCATGATGAACGAGGGACACATCATCCTCGATATTGCGGGCGAAGAAAAGAAAAAGCTGACGAAGAAGGACCTTCTCGACCGCTTTGCCGCGCTGGCAGGGCAGCAGGAAGAGACGGACGCCGTTTTGCTTTCGTAATTTCATAGAAAACCAGCACCTTCAAAAGAAGGTGCTGGTTTTCTGTATACGGAAGTCATTCATCCAGATCGACCTGGATGCCGTTGACTTCTACACCGTCGTCGGCGCAGATCAGTAGGTACTTGACGCCGCCGATGACGCGCGTCTGGACAAGGTCGGTGCGCTCGGGGTTGACCTGAATGGTCACATCCGGTGTTTTGAGCTGGAACTTCTTTGCGTCAATCAGGTTCGCAGGGCTGAGCGCCGCGTCGGCGCCGAAGTGCTGGTCAAACTCGACGTTGAATTTTGCAAGCTTCGATTCCTCCACGCCGCAGCCGGAGAGCACCTCGGAAACCTCCTGCCGGCTCACGACAAGCGGCTCGTCGGATTTTAATTCTTTATGTGCCTCAATGTTCTGGCGTAGCTGCTCATGGACTTTCTGCACCAACGGCAGGCTGCACGCATCTTCAAGGGACTGGCTGAGCAGCTCGCCGAATGACTCTTTTTGCGCGTTCGCAGGCTCGGGCGGGTCCAGCTTGAACAGCGCCTGCACCAGCTCCGGGTGATTGTTTTCCAAACTGCGGGAATAATACAGGCAGTTATAAAGATTTGTTCGCCTGCCGTCGAATGCCGGAAACAGAAAGCCCAGCTCCGGCGCGCCCACGGTGTAGGCGCCGCCCTGGTTGTGAAATTCCTTCTCGTCCGCAATGTACCGCAGCGCCGCCTTGCCGGGCTTCACGGGGCAGATGGCGCACAGAACGTAGGAAAAGACCTCGCTGGAATCGTCCAGCTGCGCGCCGTCTTTTGCCTTGAAGGGCACGTCGTAGCGCTCGTGCGCCAGCAAAATCAGATAGTGGTCCTCCGAGGAAAGCGCGCCGGTGACGGTTTGGCAGAATGTTTCGAGCGCAGCCTCGTCGTCCAGACCGGAATCGCGCAGCGCCATGAGCAGGCGGTGCTCGTCGGAATCTGCAACCTGACTGGTTCTGAAGCTGAGGTCGATCAGGTTTTTGTCCTGCGTGCCGGACAGAACGCGGCGGAAGATGGCAAGGTAGCTCTCCTTGTCCTCCTGACGCATGAGCGCGACCGACTGGCGGAACGAGGACAGAACCTCGCCGCCGGAAGAGATATAAAACCCGCGCACGGCGGTCATATTGGTGCGGTCCGGGCGAAGTCTTCGCCGCAGCTCGCCGATTTCTTTGGATGTCATACTCAAAAACTTCCTTTGTTTCAGAATGCGTGAGATGAGTATACCACAAATTTTCCCGCAATGCCACTACCGAAGCGGGCTTACATCTGCTAAAATGAAATGGGAACAAAAAAGCGGCGAGGATCGTCCAACCCTCAAAACCGAAAGGAGAACGTGATGGAATACAACGACAATTCGTACTACCCCGGCGCGGATGCCGGCGACGAGCAGCCGAAGCCCCGGAAACCCAGAAGGCGCGGCATGTGGAAGCTGCTGTGGCTGATTCCGGTGGTCCTGCTTGCAGCGGGGCTGGCGATGGATTCTTTTTATACACTCAAGGAGGACCAGTACGCGGTCCTGACCACCTTCGGCAAGCCCGCGACGGTCTCCGCCTCGGGCTTACAGATGAAAATTCCGCTGGTGCAGCGGGTGCAGCTGGTCTCGAAGTCCATTCAGGGCTTTCCGCTCGGCTACCGCGCGGGGAGCGACGAGTCGGTGGACGAGGAGTCGCTGATGATCACGTATGACTATAACTTCGTGAACGTCGACTTTTACGTCGAGTACCGCGTGACGGACCCGGTCAAATATCTCTACAATTCCAGCGACCCCGTCGGCATTCTGAAGATGCTCTGCCAGAGCTATATCCGAGACACCATCGGGCTTTACAACGTCGACAGTGTCATTACCACCGGCAAGAGCGAAATTCAGTCCGAGATCAAGCAGAAGGTCATGAACCGGCTCGAGCAGGAGGACCTCGGCATCCAGCTGACGAATCTCACCATTCAGGACGCCGAGCCGCCCACGCTGGAGGTGCAGCAGGCGTTCACCGCCGTGGAAACCGCCAAGCAGTCGGCAGATACGGCAGTCAACAACGCAAAAAAATACGCCAACGAAGTAACGCCTGCGGCGTCTGCTGACGCAGACCAGATCATCAAGCAGGCAGAGGCGTACCGCGAGAGCAAGATCAATGAAGCGGAAGGTCAGGCGGCGCGCTTTACGGAGCTGTTTGCCGAGTATCAGAACTATCCGCTGATCACCAAGCAGCGGCTGTTCTATGAGGCGATGGAGGAGATTCTGCCCGAGGTGAAGCTCTACATCGTAGATGAGCAGACAGGCGTGCAGACTGCGCTGCCGTTGGAGCAGTTTGCAACCGTGAACGCGGGCACAGCGGAAGGAGGTGCGTCCAATTGAAAAAGACGGTCAAAATTGTCATTCCGGTCGTTCTTGTTCTGGCGCTGCTGGTGATTCTGGCAGGAAGCCTTGTCGTGACGCAGCCGGACGAGTACACGATCATCAAGCAGTTCGGCGCCGTTGTGAAGATTATCGACCAGCCGGGGCTGAGCTTTAAGACGCCCTTTGTCCAGTCGGCAAGCACGCTCCCCAAAACGGAGATGCTCTATGACCTGGCAGCAAGCGACGTCATCACGTCCGATAAAAAGTCGATGGTGGCAGACAGCTTTGTTCTCTGGAAGATCACGGACCCGCTCAAATTCATCCAGACGCTCTCCGGAAGCGTTGTCAACGCCGAAAGCCGTATCAACGCCGTGGTCTACAACAGCCTCAAAACCGTCATCAGCTCCATGAAGCAGGAGGCGGTCATCTCCGGACGCGACGGCGAGCTGGCGGCAGCGATCATGGAAAACTTCGAGCAGAATTTTGACGACTATGGGCTCGCCGTTCTTGCCATCGAAACCAAGCGCATCGACCTTCCCGATGAAAACAAGGCGGCGGTCTATGAGCGTATGATCTCCGAGCGCGGCAACATCGCTGCGTCCTACGCTGCAGAGGGCGATGCGCAGGCAAAACAGATCCGCAGCGAGGCGGACAAATCTGTCGAAATTACCGTATCTGAGGCAAAGGCACAGGCGGAGCGGATCAAAGCCGAGGGCGAAGCGGAGTATATGCGCATTTTGTCTCAGGCGTATGACACGCAGGAGGAAGCGGACTTCTATGAGTTCATGCGCGCGCTCGATATGGCGCGAAGCTCGCTCACGGGCGGCAACAAGACGCTGGTGCTCTCGTCTGATTCTCCGATTGCGCAGATTTTCAGCGGACAGTGGGGGACGGCGCAATGACGCTTTATCTGCAGGAGGAACTGTTCTCGCTCGACCATTTTGATATCTGGGACGAAGACGGAAACGTCAAATATCAGGTCGAGCGCGAGCTGTTCCAGTTCGGGCGCAAGCTCGTCGTGGCCGACATGCAGGGGCGCGAGGTCTGCTTTGTGCAGCACATTCCGTTCTCGATTCCGTGCGCGTATGAGCTGGCGGTTCCCGGCGGAAGCGTGCAGCTCGACCGGCAGTTTTCGTTCTTCACGCAGCAGTATTCCATCGACCAGCTTGGCTGGGAGGTCTCGGGAAGCTTCTGGAATCTGGACTTTTCCATCATACAGGCGGGAAGAACCGTGGCAACGATTGAAAAGGCGTTTCCTGCGTTTCACGACCGCTACCGGCTGGAAATTGAAGACCCCAAGGACGAGCTGACCGCGCTGTGCGTCGTGCTTGCTATCGACGTGGAGGCAGAGCGGCACAATTAACCCATACATCCCGGCAAAGCCCCCGTCAGAGAAATCTGCCGGGGGAATTTACTTTCCGGGCGGAATCCTGTAAAATAAAGAAAAACGCGCGCGGCGCAAGGAAAGGAAGACGCTTTATGAAACAGGCACACATTTGTCTCGACGAGACGCTCGGCATCCGCTATGCCATTCTCCCCGGCGATCCGGCAAGACTCGACCGCATTGCAAAGGAGCTTACGGACGTGCAGGAGCTGGCGTATAACCGCGAGTTCCGCAGTCTGCGCGGCAGATATAAGGGGGTAGACGTGCTGGCGCTGTCGACCGGCATCGGCGGAAGCTCGGCAGGCATCGCGGTCGAGGAGCTTCACAACATCGGTATCACCGCGGCAATCCGCATCGGCTCGTGCGGCGCGCTGCAGAAGGGGATTGGGCTGGGCGAGCTGATTCTGGTCTCCGGCGCGGTGCGCGACGACGGCGCGTCGAAGGCATATGTGCCCGCAATCTTCCCGGCGGTGGCGGACTTTACGCTGTATGCCTGCTGCAAGGAGGCGGCGAAATGTGTCGGCGCGGTGGTGCACGAAGGCATCTGCCACAGCCACGAGAGCTTCTACCATGAAGAAAACGAGCAGGAAAGCGCATACTGGTCCGGTAAGGGCGTTCTGGGCGCGGATATGGAGACGGCAGCGCTTTTCACCATCGGGAGGCTCCGCGGTATGAAGACCGCGTCCATTCTCAATAACGTCGTCCTCTACGGCGAGGATACCGCCGATTCTATTGGAGACTACGCAGGCGGCGAGAGCGCCACGGCAAGAGGCGAGCGGCTGGAAATTCTAACGGCACTGGAGGCATTCACACTTCTGGAAAAGAGGGAAAGACCATGAGAAAGCTTCTTTTGATCGACTGCTGCATCCGAAAAGAGCAGTCACAGACAAAGCGTCTGATGGAAGCATTTCTGCATGCCGTACCGGCGGACTGCGCGGTCGAGCGGCTTGTGCTGACGGAAGAAAATCTCGCGCCGCTCATGGGGGACTTCTTTGACCAGCGGCAGCGGCTTTTGGAAAGCCGCGATTATGCGCACCCGCGTTTCCGGTATGCCAAACAGTTTGCGCAGGCGGACCTTGTTGTGATTGCCGCACCGTTCTGGGATCTGGCGTTTCCGGCGCTGCTGAAAATTTATATCGAGCAGGTGAGCGTGGACGGCATCACCTTCGGGGCGAATGAAAAGGGACTCGTTGGGCTGTGCCGCGGCACCGATCTGGTGTTTCTGACAACACGCGGTGGATTCTATACGGGAGACCCCCTGGAGATGGGCAGCCGCTATCTGGACGCGCTTCACACGTTCTTCGGCTTCGATCGCTACCACTGCGTCGCTGCCGACGGCATGAATGTTGCCGGCTTCGACGCTGAAAGCTCCCTGCAAAAAGCCTGCGCGCAGGCACAGGCGCTTGCCGCCTCTTTGTAAAATAAAAAAAGAGCCTGTCTGCCGATGATCAGCAGACAGGCTTTTTGCATGTTCAGATTGTTTTGATGCAGTCTTTGACGATGGCAATGAAGCGGTCACGGTCGACGCCGAGGACCACCCGCGCGTTTTTGGTCTCGAACTGCTTGTCGCTGTAGAGGTCGGTCACGGTTTTGCCGCGTGTGATCGAGCCGCGCGTTTCCACATACACGCCCGCTTCCTCCGCGCGGAACAGCTCCGGGTGCGCCAGATACATCACCGGGCAGGTATCGTGCATTGCGACGCCCGCAAAGCCGATGGGCTGTAAGAACGACCACGCCTTTTGCAGACACGCCTTTGTGAAGATACCGGCGGGTGTGCCGGTGGCGACAAGCTCGTCCCAGTCTTCGGGGGTAAGCACTGCCTGCAGCGTCACATCCAGCCCGCACATGACAATCGGAACGCCCGATTTGAAGACGATCTGCGCCGCGTCGGGGTCCGCGTAGATGTTGAACTCTGCCGCGGGGGTTACGTTGCCGCCGGATGCTGCGCCGCCCATGATCAGAATCGTATGAAGAAGGGTTTTAAGGTCCGGGTATTTCGTCAGCGCGATGGCAACGTTTGTGAGGGGACCTACGGCAATGAGCCGAAGCTCGCCCGGATGCTGCTTTGCGCAATCATACAGCGCGTCCCACGCGGGCGTAACGTTCATGACCGCGTCTTCGGGCAGCGGAAGCTCCACGTCGCCCAGACCGTTTTCCCCGTGAAATGCGGCGGCATACTGCGGCTCGACGAGCAGCGGACGGTCTGCGCCCTTATAGACGGGGTAGTGGGTCTTCATGAGTCCATTCATGCGGTGCGCGTTCGGGAAGGTAGCGGACAGCGGCGCGTTGCCGCTCACGGTAGAGATAGCAAGAAGGTCGATTTCGGAAAGCGCGTGCGCGGTCATAATGGCGATGGCGTCATCCACGCCGACGTCGCAGTCCAGCCAGACAGGAAACTTTTTCATTTCGCGCCCTCCCCATAAAATTTCATCGATTCGACCAGCCGGTCGGCAAACGCCTTGCGGTCGACGTCCAGAAGCACCTGCGCGTTTGGCGCCTTGCCGGAAAGACCGAGCTGGTCACCCACCGTGCAGCCGCGGCAGTATTCGCCCTGCGTTTCAATTTCAACGTGCATGGGCTTGATCGTAAAGACCTCCGGGTGAATCAGCGCCATCACCGCGCACGGGTCGTGCATGGGCGCGCCTTCATAGCCGATGGACTTGTGGAACTTGTAGAAGAACTCCAGCCACTGCGCGACGATATCGCTCACGGGATTTCCCAGCGCGCGGATGCGCTCGAAGTCCTCCGGCATGATGAGCGCCTTTTCCGTCACGTCGAGACCTGCCATGAGGATGGGGATGCCGGACTCGAAGACGATCTTTGCCGCCTCGGGGTCCACCAGAATGTTGAATTCCGCCGCGGGCGTCCAGTTGCCGTAGGCGATGCCGCCGCCCATGAGGGAAATCTGCTTGATCTTCGGCTTCAGTTCCGGATGCGCCAGCAAAAGCGCCGCCACGTTGGTCTCAGGACCTGTGGGAATGATCGTGACCGGCTCGGGCGACTCGCGCAGGACCTTTGCCATCAGCTCGACCGCGCCAAGGGAAGAAACCTGCATCGAAGGCTCGGGAAGCGCCGGACCGTCGAGCCCGGATTCTCCGTGGACCGACGGCGCGTTCATCACGTCATTGGTCAGAGGATGGGGGCAGCCCTCGGCGATGGGGGCGTCGATGCCAAGCAGCGTACACACACGAAGGGCGTTGTAGGTGGTCTTTTCGATGCCGACGTTGCCGCTGCACGAAGTCACGGCAAGGATGTCAAATCGACCGCTGCCCTGCGCCAAGGTCCAGCCGATGGCGTCGTCATGACCGGGGTCGCCGTCCAGAATGACGGGGATTTTTTTCAGTTCAGACATAGTACCTCCAATTAAAACGCGCCCGCCCGGACGGGCGGGCGCTGAGCCTGTTGAAAAAGCAAACGCTTTTTCAACAGAGGGGATTGCGCCTCGACTGCGCGCATAATTTTGTGCCGGAGGCACAAAATTCCACACTTGCGAGGCGATATGTATGTTTCCGGTCGGCAGAGCCGCCGGACAACATGATTTCCATTTTATTTCGCCCTGCGGGGCGAAACTCTGCGAGGCTTTACAACTGAGTCGCTGCGTGCTGCTTTTTGATACGGCTTCTGCGGATGAGCGAGAAGACGACCAGACCGATGATCGTGACCGCGTAGGGAATCGGCGAGGCGAGGTTCGAATCGAGTCCTCTTGCCGAGAACTTGATGCCGAGCGCCTGCGCAAAGCCGAAGACCAGACTCGAGAGCATACCGCCGAGGCATTCGCCGGAGCCCATAGCCTGCGCCGCGAGCGCGATGAAGCCGCGTCCTGCGACCATGTCGAGGCTCCAGCCCTGTGCGTAGGACATCGACATGAACGCGCCGCCGAAGCCAGCCATGAGACCCGAGTAGGCAATCGCGGTATACTTGATTTTCAGCACCGACACGCCGACAGACGCCGCCGCGTTCGGGTTTTCGCCCACGGCGCGGATGTTCATGCCGAGGCTCGTCTTATAGAGCATGACGGAGGTCAAGCCGCAGATGATGAAGGCGAGGTAGGTCAGCAGGCTGTGCCCCGAAAGAACGCCGCCCAGGAACGGAATTTTGTTCAGCAGGGGAATCGTGATGTTCGGAATGCAGAGCGTCGAGGTGATCAGACCCGTCGAAGACGCCATTGCCTTGCCCTCGGTGAGGTTCGTGATGACCTTGCACAAAAACAGCGTGCCGCCCGAGCCCATCATGTTGACGGCAATGCCGACGAGGGTGATATCCGTCTTCAGCTGGAAGGCGAAAAAGCCCATCATCAGACCCATCAGCGTGCCCATTGCGAGCGCGGCGAGTAAGCCCCAGAACCAGCTGCCTGCGTAGTAGCTGACGAGAGAACCGGTCAGCGCGGCAAACATCATGATGCCCTCTAAGCCGATGTTGCAGAAGCCTGCCTTTTCTACCACGATTGCGCCGAGCGTTGCGAACAGAATCGGCGCGGAGATACGCAGAATCGAGAAGAAGAACTCCGGCGTCAGCATCATTTTCAGAAAACTAAGCATTTGCGTGTCCTCCTTCCTTTGCTTCCTCCAGCGCTTTCTTGCGCGCGATTTCCTCCTCGGCGGACTTGACGACGAGCTTCTGCCGGTATTTGGACAGGAACTGCTCTGCCGCGAAGAACAGGAAGATCACGCCCTGGATGATATCGATCAGCTGCGCGGGGACCTTTGCATACGTTGCCATCAGGTCGCAGCCCTTGGAAAGATACGCCATAAAGAACGCCGCGGGAGGAACAAACCACGGATTGTTGCCGGCAAGGATGGCAATGGTAATGCCCGTCCAGCCGTAGCCGGGAAGAGAGCTCCACGAGAAGGTCTTGTATCTGCCCAGCATCTCGATGCCGCCGCCGACACCGGCAAGGAAGCCGCCGAGCAGCTGCGAGACGACAATGATGGTGCCGACCTTCATGCCGGAATATTTCGAGAATGCCTGGTTGATGCCGATCATGCGGATGGCGTAGCCCCAGCGGGTGCGGTACATGAAAAGACCGCAGAGAATCACCGCCGCAATGGCAATGAGGAAGCCGACCGAGAGCTTCGAGCCGTCGTCCACCAGCTGGGCAATTTTTGCCGACTCCAGGAACTCATACGACTGAATCTGTCCCTTGGATTTATCGGCAAGATACGTGTTGAGGACGAACTTGATTAAGTACATGACGATGTAGTTGAGCATCAGCGAGCACACCATCTCGCTCACTTCGAGTTTGCTCTTGAGAAGCGCGGGCAAAAGCATCATGATGCCCACAGAAATACCGCCGAGCAGGATTGCGACGATCGGGTGCAGCCCCGCTGCCATCGGCAGATAGATTGCCGCCATGCCGGTGACGAATGCGCCGAGCATGATGCCGCCCTCCGCGCCGAGGTTGAACTGGTTGGCGGAGAACATGATGCAGACCGAAAGACCGGTAAAGATGATCGGAATCATGGAGGCAAGAATGTCGGTCAGGCGCTTGGTTTCAAAGCGCGTGCCGTTTTTGCCCATGCGGAACAGCGGACCGACCAGCATCTGCTTGAGTGCGTCGCCGGTGGACGAGAGCTTTTCCGAGACACTCTCGCCGTTTGCACTGATGAAAATCAGAAGCGTTGCGACGAGAAGGGCAATGAGAATTGCCAGAAGTCCCCGCACAATGGAGAACATCAATTCACGTTTTTTAGTCATGGCAAACCCTCCTGATTTGATCGGCGGACTGCTGCTTGAGCCCCAGCATGTACTCGCCCATCTGATCGTCGGTGAGCGCTTTCGTGTCTTCAAAATATGCCGCAATGTGACCGCCCTGCATGACAATCAGGCTGTCGGAGAGCTCCATGACCTCGTTGAGGTCCGCCGAGACCAGCAGCACCGCGATCCCGGAGCGGGAAAGCTCGACGAGCTTTTTGCGGATGAATTCCGTCGCGCCGACGTCAATGCCGCGTGTGGGCTGGTCGGCAAGAATGAGGACGGGGTCGTTGGAGAACTCGCGCGCGACGACGACCTTCTGGATGTTGCCGCCGGAGAGCATGCCGACCTGCTGCTTTCTTGACTTGCACAGAACAGTGTATTCCTGAATGAGCCGGTCGGATTCTTCGTGAATCGCCTTCATGTTGAAAAGCGGGCCCTTGTTGAAGCGCTTGTCCGCGCAGCGGTCGGAGAGAAGGTTCTCTTCGATGCTGGCTGTGCCCGCGATGCCGAAGAGCATCCGGTCTTCCGGAACGAGGGAGACGCCGAGTCCCCGGATTTTGCTCTGGCTCAAGCCGAGAATGCTTTCGCCCTCGATGGTAACGGTGCCGGCGTTCGGGGTGTTGAAGCCGAAGAGCATGTCGACCAGCTCCTTCTGACCGTTTCCTTCGACGCCTGCAATGCCCAGAATTTCGCCCTTGCGTACATCAAAAGACACCTTGTCGAGCACCTTCTTGTGCCACTCGTTGACGTATTCGAGGTCGCGCACACGAAGCACCGTATCGGTCGGTCGGGCTTCATCCTTCTGCACGTTCAAGATGACATCGCGCCCGACCATCAGGCGGGAAATTTCTTCCTTTGTGACATCGCACGTGTTGTAAACGCCCATGGACCTGCCGCCGCGCATAATCGTCAGCCGGTCGGTGATCTCCATGATTTCGTTGAGCTTGTGGGAGATGAAGACGATGGTGTAGCCCTGATTCTTGAGGTGAATCAGCTCCTTGAACAGTTCGGTCGTCTCCTGCGTGGTCAGAACGGCGGTCGGCTCGTCGAGAATCAGAATCTTCGCGCCGCGCACAAGGGCTTTGAGAATCTCGACCTTCTGCTTCATGCCGACGGGAATGTCGACGACCTTTGCCTCGGGCTCTACATGCAGGTTAAACCGCTCGGCATACTCCTTCGTGATTTCAACTGCCTTTGCGTGGTCGATAAAAAGCCCCTTCTTCGGTACCATGCCGAGGACCATGTTCTCCGCGACCGTCAGGCTCGGAACCAGCATGAAGTGCTGATGGACCATGCCGATGCCGTGGGAGATGGCGACAGAGGGGGAAGAGAGGTTTAGCTTTTCTCCATTGACCCATATTTCGCCGCTCGTCGGCTGCTCCAGACCGAAGAGCATTTTCATAAGCGTCGATTTACCTGCGCCGTTTTCGCCCATCAGTGCATGAATTTCACCCTTGCGCAGGTTGAAGTCCACGCCCTGGTTGGCAGCGACGCCGTTGGGATACACCTTGGTAATCCCTTTCATCTGGACGACGAATTCCTCGTCCAAACGACCGGTTTTCTCGTCTGGCATACGATGCGTTCCTCCTATTTCTTGTGTACTTGCGCTTTTGCGCGGATCTGCTTTCACTGTGCTTGCGGCGCGCGCAAAGACGCTTCGGGCGTCCCGCGAGCATAGGGAAAACGGGAACAGGGGGCTCTTACGAGCCCCCTGGACAGCTCAGACTGTTCGCTTGTGCAAAACAGGCTTACGGACGGACAGAGTCGCGCAGCTCGACTGCCAGCTCCTGGTTGGTCAGCGCGGAGTCAACGACGACCTCGCCGTTCAGAATCGCGTTCTGTGCAGCCTCGACAGCAGCCTTCGTCTCGGCGGAGGCGAGCTTGTCGTAGTTCTTGTCGGTCACGATGCCGACGCCGCCTTCTGCGATGCCGAGCTCAACAACCTGACCCCAGTAGGTGCGGCCTGCATCCCACTCGTCGAAGAGCCAGACGAGGGAGTTGCCGATGTTCTTCAGACCCGAGGTCAGCGTGATGGCTGCCAGGTCCGGGGAGAAAGTCAGCTCCTGGTCGGAGTCGACGCCGATGAACCATGCCTTGCCGGTCTCAAGAGCAGCTTCGGCAGCGCCGTTGCCGGCGTTACCTGCGACGCCCCAGATGATGTCGCACTTGTTGTCGTTGATCATGGACAGACCGTATTCCTTGGCGATGGCGGTATCGACATAGTCGTTGGTGTAGCGGGTATCAACCTTGATGTCGGGGTTGACGGACTGCGCGCCCTCGATGAAGCCGATCAGGAAGTCGTTGATGACGGGGGAGTCAACGCCGCCGACGAAGCCGACGACTGCATCCTCGTTGATGTTGGCAATGTTGGTGTCAACGGTCATGCATGCTGCATAGACGCCGACGAGGTAGCCCATGTCGTTCTGACGGTAGGACAGGTTGACAACGTTCTTGTTTTCGCCGACATAGGTGGTGTCGTCAAAGATGGCGTACAGCTGGTCGGGATACTGCGTGGCAACTTCCTTCAGGTAGTCGGGCATCTGGTAGGTGCCGCAGATGATCAGGTCGTAGCCGCCGTCTTCGGAGACGTCGTACAGCGTGGAGAGCCACGTGGGCTGGTCTTCGTCGGTGCCGCCCATTTCGATGGTCACATAGTCGATGCGGCCGTCAGCCTTCAGCTGCGCCAGACCTGCTTCGGCAGAGTCGAAGAAGGACTTGTCGCCGAGGTTGCCGTTGACGAGGTAAGCAACGTTGTAAACCTTGCCTTCTTCGGCGGCAGGCTCTTCGGTCGTTTCTTCCGTAGCAGCAGGCTCTTCGGTCTTTTCTTCGGTTGTGGTTTCGGTTGCGGTTTCTTCCGTCTTGGTCTCGGTCGCGGGGGTCTCGGTCTTGGAAGCGCAGGCTACCAGAGAGAAGACCATGACAAGAGCCAGCAGAAGCGCAAAGATCTTTTTCATTTTGGTTCCTCCATTTTGTGTTTTTCGATAAAATCGGTATCCGAAGATACACGTTTATTGTACATACTTTCCACCCAACTGTCAACACCGTGCAAACGAAAAAAGAGCGCTCCAAAAAAATTTTCAGGCGAAAACCGCTTGACGCGGACGCTTTTTTCCCGGTACAATGAAAAAAAGGAGAGATGGATATGGAACAATCGAAGCTTCCGATGATCGAGCTGCACCTGCATCTGGACGGCGCGATTCCGCCGAAGACCATGTGGGCGCTGGCGCAGGAAAAGGGCGTCCCTATGCCCGCGGAAACGCTGGAAGGTTTCCGGCACTGGCTGGTCGAAACGAGCGACTGCGCGGATGTGAACACATATCTGGCGCGCTTTGAGCTGCCCTTGCAGCTTATGCAGGACGCGCCGTCCATTGCCCGTGTGACAAAGGACCTGATGACGGAGCTTTCCCGGCAGGGGCATATTTACGATGAAATTCGCTTTGCCCCGCAGCTTCACAGACGGGAAGGTCTTACGCAGCGGCAGGCAATCGAGGCAGTATTGGAGGGCAGGCGGCAGGCGCTGGCGGAGAATCCGGGCTATGACGCGGGCATTTTGCTCTGCGCGATGTGCATCGGACCCGAGACGGTCAATATGGCGGAAAACCTGGAGACGGTGCGACTGGCAAAGGAATTTCTGGGGCGCGGCGTCGTGGGTGCGGACCTTGCCGGCGCAGAGGGCATTGTGCCGCTGCGAAGCTTCCATCCGGTCTTCGATCTGGCGCGCGAGCTGGGCGTTCCGGCGACGTGCCACGCAGGAGACTCGCAGGGACCCGACACCGTGCGCGACGCGCTCTCGTTCGGCGTGAGGCGCATCGGACACGGACATCATATTTATGACGAGCCTTCCCTGTGGGAACCGGCGATTGCATGCGGCGTGACGTTAGAGATCTGCCCGACGAGCAACATTCAGTGCCATACGCAGCCGTCCTACCGGGAGCACCCGGCGAAAAAGCTTTTGGATGCGGGACTGCGCCTTTGCATCAGCACGGACAATATGACCCTTGCCGCCGTGAATCTGGCAGACGAGTACCGCCATTGCGTGCAGGACATGGGCTTTACGCCGGAGGATCTCGGGAAGATGCTGGTGTTCGCCGCGGAGGCAGCGTTCCTGCCGGAAGAGAAAAAGCAGAAGCTCGTTGCGCGCGTCAGAGAAGCGCTGTCATAAAAACGAAAGCATCCGGCGCAAGCCGGATGCTTTTTGCAGCTTACAGATTGTCGATGGTGTTCTGAAGATACTCGTAGAGCCGCCCGATGTGCAGCCCGTCGACGGTTTTGTGGTTGACCTCGAGACAGATTGGGAGTATGAGCCTGCCGTTCTGCATCTGATACTTGCCCCAGCCTACGCGGGGGATGCAGTCATCGGGGTCTACATGCCGCTCGTTGGTCAAAGACAGCACCGGCAGCCACGGCAGGCACGAAAAATAGATCAGATCGTCGCGCCCCTCGGTTTTTTCGTCATACAGCGCCGTCTGCGTTTGCGCAAGCGCTCCGGCGCGGCGGCAGAAATCGGCAGGATTCTCGCCCGCCGGAAGCGAGATAATGCGGAACACCTCTTCGCCGGGGCGCAGCACCGTGCAGCTGGGCATCAGCTCGTCGAGAACGAACAGCCGCCCTTCACGGATGCGGATCAAAAACGCCTCCTGCTGCTCCATGCCCTTCGTCAAAAGCCATGAGAGTGTAAAGTAAAAGGACAGCCCCTCTTTTTTCGTGTACGCGCGCAAGTTCGTCACGTCCAGCGGGAAGGAAACTTGATAAAACGGCCAGTCGCAATCTGAAAACAGCCCGTAAACATTGCGTCTTGCCCACGTCTGCAGATCAATTTCGCGCATGCTCAGTCCTCCTCCAGGAAGGTTCCGAATTCCTGTACGGTTTTAAAATAGAAGTCGCAGTTTTTGCGCATGAACGCCTCGATCTCCGGCACGTCGTATGCCCAGCCGGCCGCCGCGAAATCGACGCCTGCCGCGCGCGCCATATCGTAGCCCGGCTTGAGATCGTCCACCATCAGAAGCTCCGAGGCGGGCAGGGAAAACTGCGCCATGATCTGCTCAAGCGCCCAGGGCGCGGGCTTGCGCTGCTCGGGCGGCAGGTCCCAGCCGTAGATCACGTCCGGCTGCGGAAGACCGTTTTCCTGATAGTCGCGCACAATCGCGTCTTTCATCGAGTGGGACACGACGGCAAGAATGCCGCCCTGCCGCTTGTGCCGCTCCAGAATCTCGCGCATGCCGGAAAATGCCTGCGGGACGCGGGGCTTGACATAGTTCTGCCAGAAGCGGAACTCATAGTCCAGCTCCTGCGGCGACAGCCCGACCTCTTCGGTGAAGAACGGGAGAATGCCGGGGTCGAAGTTCCTGCGGAAATAGTCTTCAAGCGTGTATGCCTTTGCGTTCGGGCGGACTTCCTTCAAAAATTCACAGAAGCAGGGAAAATGAATGGTTGCGGTGCTGTTGACCAGCGTGTCGTCGTGGTCCAGCACCAGACATTTGTAGCGCATGACTTCCTCCAAAATTCGTTTCCACCATTATACCGGTTTCGCGCCGGACGCGCAAGAGACAAAAGCGCGTCGAAACAGGTCGAACGGTTTTTCTTCGGAATTCTTAATTTTCCGGGAATCAATTTGCCAAGAGAAAAAAAGTGTGCTATACTCAGTGCATAAAATGCAGGAAGTATATCCGGAAGGATATTTGAAAGCTTGTACGAATGGAGGAATCCCAATGAAAAGAAGAAGACGCCGGCAGCAGAGAATGCTGATGCTTGCCGGAGTGGTGGCACTGCTTGTCATTGTGCTGATTGTGATCATTTCGAGCTGCTCGAAGAAGAATCAGACCGGCGGCATCAACGCGCAGGCGTTCTCCACCGGCTCGGAGCTGGTGCTGCCGCTGAACGCAGAGCTCAACAGCGGCGACTATGTCTCCTACGGCGGATATCATTTTGAAACGAAAACAAAGCTCGCGAAGATGGCAAAGCTCATCACCAAAAACAATGAGAATGTCACTGCCGCGAACTATGACAACGCCTATGGCGCGGCGGTCCTGTTCACGCGCGACACGGGCTCGGGTGTGGAGAGCTGGTGCTTGTATCAGCAGGACCCGACGCACATCTCCAACTGGTATGTCTTTATGGGCTGCCACCGCGAGGTGTCGATGCCGGATGGCATTCTGGACATGCTGCTGCCGCTGCATCTGATTTCCGACAGCTACCTGCGCGACAACATGGGAAGCCGGCTGGCGCTGGACACGGCATATGCCTGCGGCGCCAAGAGCGCAGAGGCTACCATGCAGGACCAGTTCAAGGAGTTCTATGCAAACTCCGGGCTTTACAATATGATTACCCTCGACACGGGCTTCATCCTGACCGATAAAGCTTCCGGGCGCGAGGTGGAGTTCAGCTTCGAGGAGACCGACGAATCGTCCTGGTTTACCCTCAAGAGCACGGTTCCCGAGGAGCCGGAGCCCTCGAGCCGCGTCCAGCTCAGCAGCACCGACGCCGCAAGCGAGCAGGAGCCGGTGGAGCTTTCCGAGGCAGACGCCATCACCCTCAGCACGATTCTCGTGAACGCCAGCTACAAAACCGGCACGACCGCGTCCGAGTATCCCTACAAGGTGACGATGAACGGCGCGGATTACATGCTGGAGCTTACCTGGAAGGACGATACGTGGTCTGCCTCCGTGCAGAACGGCGACCAGACCGCGCGCCTGACCACCAAGCAGGCGTGCACCGTCGCGGCAATCTTCGGCTCGAACTACATGATGAATCTCGACAAAGACGAGAGCGTCTGGCCGTCTGACGCCGGAACCGTGACCCCGATGGGCACGTGCATGGTTACGACCAACGATGTCAATGTTCGCTCGCAGCCTTCGACGGACGGAGACGTTCTCATGACGATGCTCGAGAGCAGCGCCGTCGCCGTCTGCGGTCAGACCGAAAACGGCTGGTACCAGATCGTCTACAACGACAAGTTTGCCTACATGTCTGCCCAGTATCTCAAGGCAGCGGAATAAGGCAGAATCGAACCGAAATGCAAAGCAGCCCCGACCATCGGTCGGGGCTGCTTCTTGCTTTTTATGCGCCGAGGAGCGTTTGGAGGTCCTCCTCCGGGGTGGTGGTCGGAGCAAGGTGATAGTGCTCGGCAAGGTAGGAGAGCACGTTCGGCGAGACAAACGCCGGAAGCGTGGGTCCCAGGCGGATGTTCTCGATGCCCAGATGCAAAAGCGTCAGCAAAATCGCGACCGCCTTCTGCTCATACCAGGACAGAACCATCGAAAGCGGCAGCTCGTTGACGCTGCAATGGAAGGCGTCTGCAAGTGCGAGGGCAATCCGGATGGCACTGTAGGCGTCGTTGCACTGCCCGATGTCCAGAAGGCGCGGAATGCCGCCGATCGTGCCGAGGTCGAGATCATTGAAGCGGTACTTGCCGCAGGCAAGCGTCAGAATGACCGTGTCCTTCGGCGCTTTTTTTACAAACTCGGTATAATAATTTCTGCCCGGGCGCGCGCCGTCGCAGCCGCCGACCAGGAAGAAATGGCGGATGGCGCCGGATTTGACCGCGTCAATCACCTGCGGCGCAACAGAAAGAACCGCATTTGCCGCAAAGCCGGTCGTGACCGTTGTGCCGCCGTTGATGCCGGTGAAGCTCTGGTTTTCCGGATAGCCGCCGAGGCGGATGGCATGCTTGATGAGCGAGGAGAAATCTTTGTCCTTCCCGATGTGCTGCATGCCGGGGTAGCCCACGACGGAGGTCGTGTAGACGCGGTCTGCGTAGCTGTCCTTCGGCGGCATGAGACAGTTCGTGGTGAAAAGCACCGGCGCGGGGATATTCTGGAATTCTTTCTGCTGGCTCTGCCAGGCGGTGCCAAAGTTGCCCTTGAGCTGCGGGTGCTTTTTGAGCTCCGGATAGCCGTGCGCCGGCAGCATCTCGCCATGCGTGTAGATGTTGACGCCCTTGCCGTCGGTCTGTTCGAGCAGCAGCTTCAGATCGCGCAGATCGTGACCGGAGACGACGATGAACGGACCTTTTTCAACCGTCAGCGGCACCTGCGTCGGCACGGGATTGCCGAACGTTTCGGTGTTTGCCCGGTCCAGCAGCGCCATGCACGCAAGATTCTTTTCACCGACCTCCAGCACGAGCGGCAAAAGCGCCTCCATGCCCCAGTCTTCGCCGACGGCAAACAGCGCCTTGGCAAAAAAGCGGCTGAGGGTTTCGTCCTCATAGCCCAGCACATAGGCGTGATGGGCGTACGCTGCCATGCCGCGCACGCCGAAGAGAATGAGCGACTTGAGGCTGCGGATGTCCTCCTGCGCGGACCAGAGCTTTCGCATGTCGTAGTCGTCGTTGTGCCCGCAGGGATTCTGGCAGCAGCCGCAGTCCGGGACCAGACGGCGTGTTTCTTCGTGGACGCGGCGGGTGAAGGTTTCGATGTCTTCGGCGCTGAAATTGACGTTGGTGAGCGTGGCAAACAGGGCGCTGATCATCAGATGCCAGGTGTCCTTCGTGGGTTGGGCGTTCGTTGTGGCTCGCGCCAGCCCAATGAGCGCGCCGGTGAGCACATCCTGTAAATTGGCAACATCTGCCGTCTTTCCGCATACGCCGCGAGAGCCCGTGCAGCCGGAGCATCCGGCGGTCTGCTCGCACTGATAGCAAAACATGTTGTCCATATGAGAACCTCCTGCTTGTTGTTTATTTGGCGGTATGTTTGCTTGTGGGATCAGTATAATGGACCAATCGGAGATAGTATGTTCGTTTTCCAACAAAAAATACCAAAACGTCAGAAAACACCCGCCGCTTCGGGGGAAGCGGCGGGTGCTGCGGGAAGAAAAGATATTATAAGATGCGGCGGCTGCGGTTTGCGCGTTTGCGGACAGCGTTGCCGATTTCTGTGAGACTCAGAAGCGTTGCCACCAGAAAAACACCCGGAATCACAATGATCCACCAGCTGCCGGTGAGCAGCGCCTTTTCCGAAAGCGACAGCATGCTGCCCCAGGATACAACCTCCAGCGGAAGTCCGAGCCCCAGAAAGCTCAGCGTCGACTCCGCGAGGATTGCGCCGCGCACGTTCATAATCACCATGAACAGAATCGACGGCAGGAAATTGGGCGCAAGATGCACGCGCAGGATGTGAAAAAAGCTTCCGCCCATGCAGTGCGACGCCTGCACGTATTCGCTGCTGCGCAGCACGCGCACCTCGGTGCGCACGACCTTGGCAATGCTCATCCAGCTGGTAAGCCCGATGACGATCGACAGACTCAGCGCGCTCGCCTTGCCAAGAATCGCCTGCAGCAGCACAATCAGCAGCAGGTTCGGGATGCTGATGAAAATTTCGTTGAAACGCATGAAAAACGCATCGAGCTTTTCGCCCGCGCAGCCGCTGAGACTGCCGAAGAAGACGGCAATGGCAGTCGACAGAAGCGTCGCACAGATGCCGATGAACAGCGACAGCCTGCCGCCGGACCAGATCATCGAAAAAATATCGCGTCCCATCGTGTCGGTGCCGAAGAGAAACTCCCTGTTCGGCGCGGCGCTGCAGTGGCTCAGGTCCATATAGCCGGGGTCCTTCGTCAAAAACACATCGCACAGCAGGCAGCCCAGGACAATCAGCGCAAGCAGGAGAATGGAGACAATCGGAAGATCCTTGTGCCATGGCTCCTTTGCGTGCTGCGGGGGCGCAGCTTGCGGTCTTGCGCCGACGAGCGTAAAATCATCCATTGCCATCCGCCTCCCAGCTGTCTATGACTTCATTTGCGCGCATGCGCGGGTCAATTTTTTCGCTCAGCGCCTGCGCCAGCAGATTGCAGGCAATCACAAGCGCGCCCGAGAGGATGCACAGCACCATCAGAAGATTGTAGTCCTGATAGCGCGCGCTTTCGTAGCTGAGCGTGCCCAGCCCGGGGAAGGAAAAGACGCTCTCGACAATGTATGTTCCGCCCAGCACGTGCGGCACGGAGATTGCCATGATCGAAAGATACGACGGCAGAACGTTGCGCAGACAGTGCCGGTATAAAATCCGTTTGCGCCCGAGCCCCTTGGATTTTGCCAACAGCACGTAGTCCATGCGCATTTCTTCGAGCATCTTGTTGCGCACCATATAGGCGTAGTACCACAGATGCCCGAGCACGACGACCGTCAGCGGCAGAATCAGGTGCAGTACCCGGCTGCCGGCGTCGTTTGCCTTTCCCACGTCGTAAGCGCCGGAGCTCGGCAGCCAGCGAAGCTGGACCGCAAAAATCAGAATCAGAACCAGCGACAGCCAGAATTCCGGAATGCAGCTGGTGACGGTGCCGATTTTGCACAGCGCGCGATCCAAAAGAGAATCCTCATGCCGCGCGCACAGGACGCCCAGTCCCAGAGACAGGAAAAACGTCAGCAGAAAGCCGATGCCGCCCAGCTGCAGCGTGAACGGAAGTCTTGCGCGAATGACTGCCAGCACGTCCATTTTGTATTTGTAGGAGATGCCGAACTCGCCGCGCAGCGCGCCCTTCAGCCAGATCAGATACTGCTGCGCAATCGGCTGGTCCAGCCCCAGCCTTGCTTCGGCTGCCGCGCGCTCGGCAGGCTTCATCTTTTCGGCGCGCTCGCCGTAATAGGAAACCAGCGGGTCTCCGGGGGCAAGGCGGGCAATCACAAAGACGAGAAGGGACAGCACCAGCACGCTCAAAAGAAAGACGGCAAGCGTCCTGCAAAGCTTTTTCACGCGGTAGGTCATGCTTTGCCGCCTCCTTCCGTGAGAACAAAATGGTCGGGCGCAACCTCGCGAAGCGCGCCTTCGGTCGGAAGCGTCTCTGGGTCGAACGTTATAAGCTTGCGGTTGCGCTCGCGGATAGGGTCTGGCAGCGGCATGGCGGAAATCAGCGCCCGGGTATACGGGTGCTGCGGACGGGAGAACAGCTCTGCGGCGGGCGCTTCCTCGACCAGCCGCCCGCGCAGCAGAACGCCCACGCGGTCGCACAGATAGCGCACCATCGAAAGATCGTGTGCGATGAACAAAAACGAAAAGCCGTGCTCCGCCTGCAGATGGCGGAAGAGGTTGATGATCTGTGCCTGAATGGACACATCCAGGGCACTAACCGGCTCGTCTGCCACCAGAAGCTCCGGCTCCATACACAAAGCGCGCGCGATGGCAACCCGCTGGCGCTGCCCACCGGAGAGCTCGGCAGGGTATTTGTCCAGATACATTTCATCCAAGCCCACGTATTTCATCTGAAACGCAGCTTCCTTGCGGTAGGTGCCGCGCTTTGGCGTCATGCGCGCAATGCGCATGGGTTCGGCAATGATGTCGCAGACCTTCATTCTGCCGTTGAGGCTCGACGTGGAGTCCTGAAAGATCATCTGCCGTGAGGTCTGCAGGAGCTTTTTGTTTGCGGCAAACTGTCTGGGGTTCGTGATGTCGATGCCCTGATAGAAAATCTGCCCGGCGCGCGGCTGGACCAGATTCATGACGCAGCGCGCCGCCGTCGACTTTCCGGAGCCGGACTCGCCGACCAGACCGTAAATCTCGCCCCGGCGGATGGAAAACGACAGCCGGTCGAGCGCGCGCACGCAGGCAGTTTTGCTGAGAGAAAATTCGTGTGTGACGTTTCGCACCTCCAGCAGTGTGTCAGTCATGGCGAACTCCTCCGATCGGCGGTGTAATTTTGGGCGCGCGGGGGTCCAGAAGCCACGTCGCGGCGTAGTGCGTGCCCGATACACGGAACATCGGCGGCTCTTTTTTGTAGTCAATCGCGAGCGCAAACTCGTTGCGGCAGGCGAAGGCGTCGCCTGGCGGCGGGTCGATCAGCGTCGGCGGCATGCCGGGGATGGTGTAAAGCGCGCCGCCAGCCTCACTGAGCGCCGGAAGCGCGCGCAGAAGCGCCCAGGTATACGGGTGCCGCGGGTCATAGTAGACCTCCTCGGCGGTTCCGATTTCCACAATTTTTCCCGCGTACATTACGGCGACGCGGTCCGCCGCGCGCGCCACCACGCCCAGATCGTGCGAGACGAGAATCGTCGCGGTGTGAAGCTTTTGCTGAAGCCTGCGCAGAAGGTCCAGAATCTGCGCCTGAATGGTCACGTCCAGCGCCGTCGTCGGCTCGTCGGCAAGCAGAATCTTTGCCCGCGAGGCAAGCGCGATGGCAAGCACCGCACGCTGGCGCATGCCGCCGGAGAAGTTGTGCGGATAGAGCTTCATGCGCGCGTTTGGGCGGTCGATGCCGACCAGCTCCATCAGCTCCAGCACGCGCGCGCGCAGCGCATCGCGGGAAATCTTCGGCTCGTGGACCAGAACCGCTTCGGCAATCTGCGCGCCGATCGTCATGCTGGGATTGAGCGCAGTCATGGGGTCCTGAAAGACCATGGAAAACAGCCTGCCGCGCAGCTTCTGCAGCTCCTTTTCCGGGTACGGCGCGATGTCCGTGCCGTTGACCAGGATTTTTCCCTCGATGCCGGCATTGTCGGGCAGCAGGCGCATGATTGCCTTACACAGCGCGCTTTTGCCGCAGCCGGATTCTCCGACGATGGCAAGCACCTCGCCGGGCTGCAGGGTAAGGTCCACGCCCCGCACCGCCTGCACTGTGCCGCGCGGGGTGCGGTAGCTGACATGAAGATTCTGAAGCTCTAACAGATTTGACATAGTACACGTCCTTATGCACGCACAAGGCAAGAGGCGTTCTGCCCCCTGCCCTGCGGCGCTGTTTTCAGTTTGAAAAGGTCAGTCCAGCGTCCACTCGCAGACGTTCCAGAAGATGCCCACGCCGTGGTGTCCCATGACCGTATCGGTCGAAATGCCGTGCAGGCGGGCGCTTGCGACGTAGTTGGCGTCAATGTAGCAGATGAAGGCGTATGCCGGGTCGTTGGCAAGCGCGATCTGGAACAGATCGTAATATTCCTTGCGGACCGCCTGGTCAGAAGACTCGCGCGCCTTCGTCAGATATTCGTCGACCTTCTCGTTGGAGTAGCCGGAGTAGTTTGCGCCCTTGTCGGTGCCGAAGACCTTGTAGGTGTGATCGTCCGCGTCGAAGGGACTGCCCCAGCCGATCAGGCATGCCTGCTGTCCGCCCCAGTCCATCTTTGCCGGAATGTCCACCGTGCAGTGGATGCCGACCTCGCGCAGCTGCTGCGCGGCAGCCTGGGCGATATCAATGCGGTCCTGCTCGCCTGCCATGACGCTGATGACGAAGCCGATCTCCGCGCCGTTTCTCTCATAATAGCCGTTTGCGCCCATCGTGCAGCCGATGGATTCCAGAATGGATTTTGCCTTTTCGGGGTTGTAGTCGTAGTGCTCGACGGCGTCGTTGTTATAGACGTTGCGCTGTAGAGGACCGTAGGCGCTCATGCCCTGCCCGAGCAGCACGGCGTCTACAATTGCCTGCCGGTCGATGGCATAGCAGACGGCGGGGATGATGTCTTTATTTTCGGTCCAGTAGTCGTTCCAGAAGTTAAACAGAATCCCGCGGTAGTCGCTGGTTTTCATATCGTAGCAGACAAAGCCGTCCTTGCCAACGAAATTCTGTGCATTTTTGGGATCGAGCAGCGCCAGGTCCAGCTCGCCGGATTCCAGCTGTACTGCCTGCGCGTTGTCGTCGGGAACGATTTTGAAGATGATGCGGTCGATGTTCGCCGGACCCTTAAAATAGCTTTCGTTCTTTTCCAGAACGATTGCCTGCCCCACGTCCCAGCTTGATAATTTGTAAGGACCGGTGCCGACAGGGCTTCTGAAAAAGTCGGAGGTCTGGAAATCCTCGCCGCAGAGCAGATGTTCCGGAAGGATTGCCATGGTCATGTAATCGAGAAATGCGACGTTGGGCGCCGACAGGCGGAACGAAATGGTCTGGTTGTCCGCCACCGTAATCTCCTCGACGTCTTCAAAGTTCGGCGCGTTCTCCGAGCCGTTGTCGGGATTCATGATGGCTTCGATCGTGAACTTTACGTCCGCTGCGGTGAAGGGCTCCCCATCGTGCCACGTGACGCCGGATTTCAGGTGGAAGGTGTAGGTGTTCGTCTGTTCGTCAAAATCCCAGTTCTCAGCAAGACCCGGCACGACGTTATTCTCTCCGTCGTGGGCGGTCAGACCGTCGAAGAGCAGGAGGTTGATCTCGCAGTGCTCGTCCATCGCGGGGTTGATGCGCGTGTAGTCGCCGGAGCCGTAGACCAGCGTGGAGGGCTCCGAAGAAGTTTCAGAGGAAGTTTCTTGCGGATTGGCGGCAGTTGTTTCGCCGGTGGGCTGTGCGGGGCTTGCGGCGCAGGCGCAAAGCGCAAGCAGCATTGCCGCGAGCAGAAGCAGGGAAAGAAGCTTTTTCATTGGTTATCTCCTAACAGGTTCAAAAATCCGGCAGGACGTCTCTGCCTGCTCTTATCCTATCAGACCGCGCGCCGGATTTTAAGCTCCCCCGGGGGATAAAATTTCGCAAAAACCGGGAAAATTTTCCGGGCATTTTTCACGATTGTTATGCCAGATGCAGACCGGAAAACCACGCCTTGAGGTCGGCTTCCGAGCTGGACGCGCGCAGGACCTTGCCGTCCAGAACCGTTGCGCCGGGGCAGCTGGGAGCGAGAATTTTCGCAGTTTTGCCCATCGAGCTTCCGCCGGATGTGGCAAAGGGGACGACGGTCTTGCCGCTTAAATCGCAGCTTTCCAGGAATGTCTCGATGATGTGCGGCGCTTCATACCACCAGATGGGGAAGCCCACGAAAACGGTATCGTATTGCGCGCAGGAGGAAAGCGTTTCCGCCATCTCGGGGCGGGAGGACTTGTCCTGCATTTCAATCGTCGACCGGCTGGTCTTGTCCAACCAGTTGAGATCCTTGCTTGTGTAGGGTGTGACGGGCTTGATTTCAAAAAGATCCGCGTCCGTGGCGGACGCCAGCGCCTTTGCAAGCTTTGCCGTAACGCCGCTTGCGGAAAAACAGGCAACGAGAGCTTTTGACATAAAAAACCTCCTGTCAACAATCAGAGCTTCGGATATGCTTCGTCCGTGACCGGTTCACACCACTCGTTGGACGTTTCCGTGCCGGGAACCTCGACTGCCAGATGCGAGAACCAGCTGTCCGGTGCGGCGCCGTGCCAGTGTTTGACCTCGGGCGGAATGTTTACAACATCGCCGGGGACGAGCAGCTGCGCGGGCTTGCCCGCTTCCTGATAGTAGCCGCTTCCTGCCACGCAGACAAGAATCTGCCCGCCGCCGGTTTTCGCGTGGTGGATGTGCCAGTTGTTGCGGCAGCCGGGCTCAAAGGTGACGTTGTAGATGCCGACCTGCGAGCTTGAGACCGGTGCGAGATAGCTTTTGCCGGTGAAATAGGCTGCATACGCATCGTTCGGCGCGCCGATGGGGAAGACCATGGAAGCTGCGTGCGCTGCCATCGCGTCTTCGGGCGCGGCTTCCTCTGCCCAGACCTCTTTTGCCATGTTGAACGCCGCCCATGCCTTCGGCCAGCCGGCGTAGAATGCCGCGTGCGTCAGAACTTCGGCGCAAACGTTCCGAGCCGCTCGCGTCCTGCCGTCTGTTTTACTGCCATAGCAAATACCTCCAGTCATAGTTGTTGATTTTATCATGATAGTCCGTTCGCAGACATTCGTCAAAGGCCCGTCAGCTATCCGCAAAAATAGCGAAAAGGCATTGCTGTACGGCATGCCGCGCGCGGAAAAAGAAGGAAAAATCGGCGCGCAGAGGGCTTTTCAGAACGGGCTTCTTTTGCTATACTGAAAAAGGATTACACAGAGGGAGGAACTTTTATGCATCAGATTACTTTCGGAAAAACCGGACTGGTTCTTGAGAAAAACGGATTTGGCTGCCTGCCCATCCAGCGCATCAGCGAGCAGGAAGCGGTAAGGCTTCTGCACAAGGCATATGACGGAGGCATCAACTTCTTCGACACCGCACGCGCGTATTCCGACAGCGAGCAGAAGGTCGGCGCGGCATTTTCGGCGATGCGCGGCAAAATCGTCCTTGCGACAAAGACCGCTGCGCAGAATGCGGACGAATTCTGGAAGGATTTAGAGACCAGCCTTCGCACGTTGAAGACCGACTACATCGACATTTACCAGTTCCACAATCCGGCGTTCTGTCCGAAGCCGGGCGGAGACGACGGACTCTATGACGCGGCACTGGAGGCAAAAAAACAGGGCAAAATCCGCCACATTTCCATCACGAACCACCGCCTTGCCGTGGCGCACGAGGCGATTGACTCCGGACTTTATGAGACGCTGCAGTTCCCGTTCAGCTATCTTGCCGGAGAGCAGGAGCTGGAGTTGGTCCGGAAGTGCCGCGAGAAAGACATGGGGTTCATCGCGATGAAGGGCATGGCAGGAGGTCTCATTCGCGACGGCTTCACGGCAGCGGCATGGATGGCGCAGCAGGAGGGCGTTGTACCGATCTGGGGCGTGCAGCGCGAGCAGGAACTGGACCAGTTTTTGCAGTGCATCCGCGAGGGCGCGGAGCTGACGCCGGAACGGCAGGAGAGGATCGAACGAGACCGGAAGGAGCTTTGCGGCGAGTTCTGCCGCGGCTGCGGCTACTGCATGCCGTGCCCGGCAGGGATTGAAATCAACCAGTGTGCGCGCATGTCTCTGATGCTTCGCAGAGCGCCTGCGAAGGAATGGCTGACCGAGCAGTGGCAGCAGAAGATGCACCGGATTGAAGAATGCAGGCACTGCGGGCACTGCACGTCGAAGTGCCCCTACGGGCTCAACACGCCTGAGCTTCTGCAGGCAAATTACAAGGATTACTGGCAGGTTCTCGCGCAGAGCAAAGAAGAAAAGTAAGCGTGAAAGCCTGGCAGCGCCGGAACCTGCAGGGCCCTGAAAGGATTCACAGCAATGACAAAAATCTTATTCGTTTGCCACGGCAGCATCTGCCGCAGCCCGATGGCGGAGTTTATTTTTGGGGACCTCGTGAAGAAGGCGAATCTGGAAGCGTCGTTTCAGATCGAATCGGCGGCAGTCAGCCGGGAGGAGCTGGGAAACCCGGTCTATCCGCCGGCGAGGCGGGTGCTTGCTGCGCATGGGATTTTCTGCGGGTCTCACCGGGCAAGGCAGATTACAAAGGGGGACTATGCCGCCTTTGACTATCTTATCGGCATGGACCGGGAGAATCTGTCCGGCATGCGCCGCGTCTTCGGCGCGGACCCGGAGGGAAAGCTCCGGCTGCTGCTGTCGTTTGCGGGAAAGGACCGCGATGTGGCAGACCCGTGGTATACCGATGATTTTGAAGCAGCCTACCGCGATATTGACGAAGGCTGCCGCGCACTGCTGGCTTTTTTGCTCCGGTAAAACAGAACCGGTCCGAAAATCGAGATTGCAGTTACACAAATCAGCCCGGACGCAAAAGCGTCTGGGCTGATTGTGTGTGTGGAGAAGCGCACCCGGCGGGAAAGCCGGGGCTACAGGTCCGTATATACGGCTTCGTTTCCGTGCTGTTTCAAAAGCGCCAGCAGATCGTCCGCCTGCAGCCAGACGGTTGCGGTGTTGTCGTTGGGGTGCACGCCGATTTTGCTTCCGGCAAATTCCCGGTCCAGATAGACATGCACGCGGCGCTCTATGTCGTTCAGAATGCCGAGCGGGGAGACGGCGCCGGGAATCAGTCCCAGAATGGCAAGCAAATCCTCCGCAGAGGCAAAACTGAGCGCGCGCAGAGCATGCTGCCTGCGAAATTCCTTCAGATCGACCCGTTTGTCGCCCTTGACGGTAATCAGATAGTAATTGTGCTTCTTGTCGTCCCGGACGAAGAGGTTCTTGGCGTCCCATTCCGGGTGCGGCAGATGAATGGACGCGAGCTGCTCCATGTTGAATACCGCCGGATGCTCGATCTTTTCATAGGGAATCTTCTGCTCGCCCAGAAACTGATAGATGGCAAGCTTGTCCATAGGGGGCACCTCCGGATTTCGGTGTATATGCCGATTGTATCACGTTCGCGCACGTCTGGCAATCCGGCAAAACGCCGCGCGCTGCCGCAGAAGCTGTACGTCAGGGCGCGGCGGGCGCGCTTTTGCAGAGCGGAAGCTCGATGAAAAAGCGGTTTTCATGCGCTGCACTCTCTGCCCAGATCCTGCCGCCGGTCCGGCGGACAATGCTCTCGGCGATGGAGAGACCCAGTCCGTAGCTGCCGTCGCGGCTGCGCGCGCCGTCGAGCCGGTAAAAGCGCTCGAAGATTTTCCGGCATGCCTCGGCAGACAGCGGCGCGCCCTCTGACGAGATGCAAAGGCGGCAGCGATTTTTGCCGTGGCGCATAAGGCGCAGGCTGCATGCGCCGCCGGGCGCGGCGTATTTCTGTGCGTTGTCGAGCAGAATGTCGGCGCACCTTTTGAGCTGCGCTTCATCGCCCAGGACGAAAAGCCCCGGCTCGACATCGTAGGAAAAGGTCAGCCCGCGCTCAAAAAAGACCGGCTCAAACGGCAGGCATGCATCGAGCGCGCAGCGGCTCCAGTCAAACCGCTCCCGCGCGGCAGCGGTCTTTGCCTGATCGCTTCGGGCAAGGTCCAGAAGCCCGGAGACAAGCGCGCATCGACTTTGACGCGGCAGACTTTGACCCGTCCAATCGGGGAGATTTCACACCCGGCGATTTCCCCGGCAGCCCGCCGGACGGCGGTCAAAGAGCGGATTTCGACGCAGCGCCGCCGGAAAAGCCGGAGGATGCAGGAACCGAAGCGGAGGAAAATGCACCGGCGCCTGCGCAGGGCGAAAAGCCGCAGATGCCGGGCGGGGGCTTTGGCGGCGGAAACGGTTCGAGCGATGTGAAGCTGCAATACATCGACGACGACCCCGAGAGCTACCAGAATATTTTCGGCAATGCGAAAACCGACGTGTCGTCAAATGATGAGGTGCGGCTGATCGAGAGTCTGAAAAAGCTTTCTTCTTATGAAGATCTGGAAGACGTTCTGGACATGGACGCGGTGCTGCGCTACTCTGTGGTCCACAATTTTGTCGTGAATGGCGACAGCTACACCGGCTCGATGATTCACAACTACTATCTTTACGAGCAGGACGGAAAGCTCTCGATGCTGCCCTGGGACTACAACCTCGCCTTCGGCGGCTTTCAGGGAAACAACGCGACAAGCTCTGTGAACGACCCCATCGACGACGTGCTTTCCGACCGCCCGATGCAGGCGTGGATTTTCTCCAGCGAGGCATACACCGCGCGGTACCACGAATACTACGCCGAGTTTCTGCAGACGGCAAATATCGACGCACTGATCGACGAGGCGTACAGCCTGATTGCACCGTATGTGGAAAAGGACCCAACGAAATTCTGCACGGCGGAGGAATTTGAGACCGGCGTGCAGACGCTGAAGACCTATTGCGCGCTGCGAAGCGAAAGCGTACAGGGGCAGCTGGACGGCACGACTGCGTCGACATCTGCGGCGCAGCAGGAGGACGCTGCAAATCTTGTGGACGCATCGTCCATTACGCTCACCGACATGGGCAGCATGGCAAACACCATGGGCGGCGGCAGAGGCTTCGACCGCACGGGCGGCGAAGAAGACGCAGACGGCGCATTCACACCGCCCGAGCGCCCGCAGGACGGCTCTTTCCAGCCGCCGTCCGAAACCGAAGCGCCAGAAGACGCTGACGCTGCATCCGGCAGCTCGCAAGACATACAGACGGCATCCGGGGAGGACAACGCCGCGCGCCCGCAGCGCCCGGATGACAATGCGGCAGGCAATCCCGCGTCAACCGGCACGGACCGGGCGCAGCTTGTGCTGCTTGGCACGTGCGTTCTGGCACTGCTCGGAGGTCTACTCTTCGCGCTTCTCTTTAAAAAACGGCGATAAAAAACAGGCGCAGGGAAAATCCCTGCGCCTGTGCGTATGGTTTAGTCGTTATATTTGCTGATGGCACGGTCAAAGATATCGGTAACTTCCTTGCCGGGGGCTTTGTCGAGCAGCGAGACAATCACGCATACCAGCATGCCGACCGCGAAGCCCGGCAGCAGCTCGTAGACGCCGGTCGGACCGGACAGGAACAGGTACCACAGAACATCCGTCAGCGCGCCTGCTACGACGCCTGCAACCGCGCCCTTGTAGCTCAGGCGCCGCCAGAACAGCGAGAGAATCACGACCGGACCGAACGCCGAGCCGAAGCCGCCCCAGGCGTTTTCAACCATGTTCATGATTGCCTGTGCGCCCTCGCCCTTGCTCGAAGCGATGACGTAAGCGATGGCGGAGACCACCAGAACCACCAGACGACCCATCCAGAGGATTTCCTTGTCCGATGCGTTCTTGCGGAAGACGGGCTTGTAAATGTCGGAGGTAAACGACGATGAGGCAACCAGCAGCTGGCTGTCTGCGGTCGACATGGAAGCTGCCATAATTGCTGCCAGCAGGACGCCGGCAAGGAACGCCGGGAAGAGCTTTCTGGCAAGCACGATGAAGATCGTCTTCTGCTGACCGGCAGGCAGCAGCTCGTCTGCTACCAGCATGCGTCCGAAGTAGGCAATCAGACACACCGCGCCGAGGGACAGAATGACCCACACGCACGCGACAATCGCGCTCTTTTTGACCATCGAGGGCTTTTCAATCGACATGAAGCGCACGATGATGTGCGGCATGCCGAAGTAGCCAAGACCCCAGGCAAGACCGGAGATGATATCCTGCCAGCTCGCGGTAAACAGGCTGCTGCCGAAAGCATACTGCGTGCCGTCGGCGGCGTTGACGTACACGGTTTCCAGCGCAGTTACATCAAGGTTCTGCGTCGTGACAATCGCGATGGGAATTGCAAGCACTGCGCAGAGCATCAGAAGACCCTGGAAAAAGTCGGTCCAGCAGACTGCCTGGTAGCCGCCGAGGAACGTATAGATGATGATGATCAGCGCGAACAGAAGCATTGCCGTCTGGTTGGACAGGCTCGGGAACACCATCGTAAAGACCGTTGCGCCCGAGACGAACGCGGAGGCGACATAGATCGTGAAGCAGACGAGGAAAATGACCGCGCAGATGATCTGCAGTGTCAGGCTCTTCGTGGCAAAACGGTTCGATAAATATTGCGGCAGGGTGATGGAGTCGTTCGCCGCCTCGGAGAAGCAGCGGAGCCGGCGCGCGACAATGATCCAGTTGGCAATCGTGCCGATGGCAAGGCCGATGCCGATCCAGATCTGGCCGAAGCCGAAGGCGAGAATCGAACCGGGAAGACCCATCAGCAGCCACGCCGACATGTCGGACGCCTGCGCGCTCATTGCCGTGACCCACGGCCCCATGTGGCGGCCGCCCAGGAAGTATTCCTTTTCACCCGCGCCCTTTTCTTTGAAGAAGAACAGCACGCCGATGGCGAGCATCAGCACAAAGTACAATACGAACGCAAGAACCTCTGCATGCATCACAAAACCAACTCCTTAACAGTTCTTTCACATTTCCCGCGTATCTTATCATGTCGGAAAATAGACTGCAACACAGAACGCAGTATAGACTATCGTCTATACTGCGTTGCGAATTAAATGAAATATTCCGTTGGAATTTCAGAGTAAAGAAAGCATACGATTGATAGACTGGGAATAATTCGAAAGTTCAATCAAAAATTATTTTTCCCGGATGGACGCCAGCAGCAGCGGCATGACCGACACCGCATAGTTTTTCAGCGAGTAGTTGCCGCCGCAGATACACCAGTCGTACATGAGACCGCGCTCGGCGACCGCATAGAGCTTGGAAATCTCGTTTGCCGTGATATCGCTGCGGATCTGCCCGCGCTGCTGCCCCTCGGAAATAATCTGACGCAGGATTTTATAGTAGACCCGGCTGCTGTCAAGCAGGTGCCGCTCTCCCTTGGTGATGAGCTGCGAGGAAAAAAGCCGCGCCAGCAGCTCCAGCGACACCGTGTTTTCAATCACGCCGAACAGCTCCCGGTTGAGATACAGGAGCTTATCCACACTGTGCATCTGCGGGTCCACGCTCGGCATCAGCTCCTCGTATTTTTCATCGAACAGAAAAGACAGCGAGCTTAACAGCGCGTCCTTTCCCTCAAAATAGTGATAGAACGAGCCCTTCGAGGTGCCGGATTCTTCTACAATATCGTCTACCGTCGTATTGTCGTAGCCCTGCTCATAAAAGAGCTTCCAGGCGGCAGAAACGATCTTCTTTTTTGTGGTTTTTGCCTTTTTGGCGCACATGAAAAATCCCTCCGGTCTGCGCTTCGTGCGTTTATTGTATCAGACCTTCTGTCCGAACGCAACCGCTCAGAAGCGCGATTCGATTTCTGCCGTGCCGCGGGCAAGAATTTCGTCCGCGCAATCGCCCAGCGCGCGATGCAGAAGCGCCAGCTCGTCCAGCCCGCCCTGCCCGTGGAAGACGCGATACGCGCCCGCGTCGCTGCCGGGGGCAAGAAATGCGCCGTACTGCGCCGCCTTCCGGACGGCGTCCAGCTGATAAGCAAGAAGCGGCTTTGTCGCGCTCTCCGGGAACCTGGCATCTCCGATCAGGTTTCCGATTGTGACCAGTGTCGGCACCCAGACGGTTTTGCTTTCTGAGAGCATGTGAAGCGTCTCGTCGGTTAAGTAAGCGCCATGCTCGACCGAATCGATCCCGGCCTTCACCGCGCCGCGCACTGCCGCGTCGCCGTTGGCGTGCGCCATGACGGAAAAGCCCTCGTCGTGGGAGATTTTCGTGAGCTCTGCAATGAGATTCTCCGGCATCGGCTCGTCGGTCAGAACGCCGTAGTGATTGAAATCCATCAGCCCGGAGATCATAAGCTTGATAAAGTGTCCGCCGCTTTTTTTGACCTCTGCGACAAGCGCGCGGAAATCGTCGATCGTTTCAAAGCCGCGCCCGATGAAGCTCCCGTAGTGCCCCTTGCGGTAGATGGGAAAGCACGGCGTGCGGTAGGTCATGCCGTATTCTCCGGCCAGCTCGCTGGCGCGCTTTCCGGCGTTCCAGCGGTCGCCGCCATCTCGAAGATACGTAAAGCCGAGCGTTTTGTACGTTTCGAGTGTTCTGCGGATGAACGCCTCGTCGGGCGCGTCCTTGTGGCGCGCGAGCGCGTCTTTCCAGTAGCCGCCGTCGAGCGCCATATGAATATGACAGTCTACTGCCATGAAAATCCCTCCAGACCGCCTGTGCTTGCAGACGCTTTCATCATACCAACGTGCGCGGAAAAATGCAAGCCGGGTGCTTAAAATCCGGGGAACAGGGGATACTAGGGTTATCTTTTGAGAAAAAGGAGACTGCTATGAAGGGTTTTGCCATGCTCGGCATGGGGAAGACAGGATGGATCGAAAAAGCGAGCCCCGTCTGCGGCGCGCTGGATGCGATCGTCCGCCCCATTGCCGTATCGCCCTGTACGAGCGATGTTCATACCGTCTGGGAGGGTGCGCTCGGCGAGCGCAAGGATCTGATTCTGGGACACGAGGCGGTGGGCGAGGTTGTGGAGGTTGGAAGTCTCGTGCGCGATTTTGCCCCCGGCGACCGCGTGATCGTCACTGCCATCACGCCAGACTGGGGCAGCGAGGCGGCGCAGCGCGGCTTTGCGATGCACTCCGGCGGCATGCTTGCGGGCTGGAAGTTTTCCAATTACAAGGACGGTGTGTTCGCGGAGTTTTTCCACGTCAATGAAGCAGACGCCAATCTGGCGAAGCTTCCTGATGATCTGGACCCCGGCACGGCGTGCATGCTCTGCGACATGATGCCCACGGGCTTTCACGCGGCAGAGCTGGCGGAAATCGGGTTCGGCGAGAGCGTCTGCGTGATCGGCATCGGTCCGGTCGGACTGATGGCAGTGCGCGCGTGCGTGCTGCGCGGAGCGGGAGATATTTTCTGCGTCGGCACGCGGAAGGTCTGCATGGACGCAGCAAAGCAATACGGCGCGACGGACTTTCTCAGCTACAAAAACGGCGATCTTGCCGAGCAGATTCTGGATAGGACGAAGGGAAAGGGCGTAGACAAGGTCGTCGTCGCGGGCGGAAACGCCGATACGTTTGACGCTGCAATCCGTATGCTGAAGCCCGGCGGCATTGTTGCGAACGTCAACTATCTCGGCTCCGGTGACTATGTGAAGCTCCCGCGCGTCGCGTGGGGCTGCGGCATGGCACACAAGCAGATTCGAGGAGGGCTCATGCCCGGCGGCAGGCTGCGCACCGAGCGGCTGCTGCGGCTGATTGAGACCGGACGCGTGGACCCGGGGCTTCTGCTGACGCATAAATTCTACGGCTTTTCGCACGTGGAGCAGGCGCTGTATCTGATGAAGGACAAGACGTCCGATCTGATCAAGCCCGTCGTTTATCTTGCCTAGAAAAAACCTGCGCAGAAGCTTTGAGCCTCTGCGCGGGTTTTACGGATGTTTTAAAAATCATGCCGTGCGCCGCCGTCTGCGCCGATTGCCTCATAGACCTTGATGACACGCTCGATTTTTTCAAAGCAGGTCTCGTCCGGCGTGTCCTCGTCCAGAATGCGGCGAATTTCTGCCAGCGCGCGCACGCTGCGCTCGTTCAAAAGCGTTTTGATCTCCGCGTCGGATAACCGCCGCTCGTCATAGACCGTCTCCAGAAGCGCCTCGCGCTCCATCTGTCGCAGCAAGGCAAGGTCCAGCTCGCCCTGCGTCTCCCATTCAATCATACCCAGGTTCCCCCCTCGTCAATTCTCGATATAATCTCGACAATAAGTATAATTAAAATCTTGGTTATAGTCAAGATGCGAGAAGTATGAGTAAGATAAGGAAAAACGTTGGAGGCAAGACAGAATGATATCTTACGGACCATTTTGGAAAACACTTCGTGCCTCCAAGGAAAGCACCTACACGCTTATTAAGAATCATCACATTTCAGGTGGAACCATCGATAAGCTGCGGCACAATAAGTCGATCACCACGACGACGCTGAATGATCTATGCCGGATTCTGAACTGCCCGATTGAGGCAATTGCCGAATATATCCCGTCGGACGACGATCAGATGCTGTAAGCCCTTGACTTTTGGGAGAAATCGGCTATACTGAAAATACAAGGGTGCTACCGGCAAACGGGCGCGCTCCCCAACATGAGTTACAAGAAGTAACCGCTGGTTTGCGAGGCCGGGCGGTTACTTCTTTTTGTCGTTACAGATCTTATAAATAAGACTGATGAGAGCGACAAGGAACATACAAAACTGGATCAAATCCGGATATGTCATTGTCTGGTCCCCCCTTCCTAAAGTCAGGGGGCAACAAAAAGAGGTGAAGCCCCCTGCGGATGCAAAGGGGAGCCGCCCGCTTGCCGTTTATCGGTAGCACCGAGACGACAATACCATATTCTGTCGAAAAATGCAACCCCGCTTCCGGTCAGGAAGCGGGGTTTGCTGCTGGTATGGAGGAGATTATGCGTTTGCCTGTTCGCTGCCGGACTTGCTCTTTGCATAGCTCTTGAGCGCGTTGACAACGATGGTCAGACCCAGCACGATCAGAAGCACCGCAATGATCAGTTGCAGACCGTTTGCGATGAACACCGCGCCCCAGGTCGTCTCGCCTGCGGGAATCGTGGTGGAGGCAGCCGTCCGGATTGCCTGGACCATTGCAAGAAGCCGCTGCACCAGCGCCGTAAACGTCACGCAGAGCATGATGACAAGCGGCGGGAAGAGCATCTTGTTGCTGCGACCCGTGACCTTGAGGAAGACGCACAGCGTGATCAGAACGAGCGCGGAAAGAAGCTGGTTGGCAGAGCCGAACAGCGGCCAGATGTTGGCGTAGCCGATCTGCGTGAGCAGGAAGCCAAAGGCAAGGGTCAGCGCGGTCGAGAAATACGTGTTGCACAAGAGCTTGCGCCACGGCTCGGCATGTGCCATATCGTCCACGGAGAACAGCTCCTGGAAGCTCATACGACCGATTCTTGCCACCGCGTCGAGGCTGGTGAGCGCCAGGGCAGACACGCACATGGTCATGAATACGGTTGCCGCATAGCTCGGAACGCCGAACATCTCAAAGAAGCCAGCAACGCCGCGGCTGAAGATCTGGAACGGCGTGCCTGCTGCGGGCGTGCCGTCGGCTGCCGCTGCCGCACCGGCGACGCAGAGCGCCAGAACGGCAAGCAGGCTCTCAAGCACCATCGCGCCGTAGCCGACCTTGAGCATGTCCTTTTCGTTTTCCACGGTTTTGGACGACGTGCCGGAGGAGACCAGGCTGTGGAAGCCGGAGACCGCGCCGCACGCCACGGTGACGAACAGAATCGGGAACATCGAGCCGAGCGAGGTGTTGAAGCTCGTGAATGCCGGCAGGTTCATTGCCGGGTGCGCAACCAGAAGACCGACTGCCGCGCCGGCAATCATGCCGATGAACATGAATGTCGTCATATAGTCGCGCGGCTGCTTGAGAAGCCACATCGGAAGAACGGCTGCAAAGAAGATGTAGACAAACGTGATGTAGCTCCAGGTCGCCTTGCCGTAGACGAGCGGACAGTTCATGCCGATGGCAAAGGAAGCTGCGATGCAGACCAGACCGACGACGGCTTCCTTCCAGCCCGAAAGGTTCCACTTCTTCTGGACCAGACCGAAGACGACCGCAAAGACCATGAACATGATCGACACCATGCCGGCAGCGCCGTTCGTCTGTGCTGCCTCGGCAAGCTGCGTCACGCCGTCGGTAACGGTATAGGCGTTGAACGTACCCGCCACCATGTCGGCAAACGCTGCGATGACAATGCCGCAGAACAGCCAGCAGAACAGCAGGAACAACTTGCGTCCGAGCTTGCCGATGTACTTCTCAATCAGCATGCCCATGGACTTGCCTTCGTTCTTGACCGAGGCATACAGGGCGCCGAAGTCCGTGACCGCACCGAAGAAAATGCCGCCCAGCAGCACCCACAGAAGCACCGGCACCCAGCCGAATGCCGCCGCCTGAATGGCACCGGTGACAGGACCCGCGCCCGCGATGGACGAGAACTGGTGGCTGAAAACGGTCCAGCCGTTGGTCGGCACATAGTCCTTGCCGTCGTTTTTCTGAACGGCAGGCGTCTTTGCCTTCGGGTCGATGCCCCACTTGTTTGCCAGCCAGCGTCCGTACAGCACATAGGCTGCAAACAGAACGACTGCCGCGAGCAATACGATGACGAGTGTGTTCATAAAAGTTCCTTCTTTCACAGGGATTTTTGCTTGTCATCCGGTTTTTGCCACGAAAAAAGCCTCCGCCCTTCCGATGGCGCGCCAAAACGCACCAACGCAAAGACGAAGGCATAAACAGCCACAGCTGTTATAACTTCCGCGTTACCACTTTGCTTGCAGAGAAAACTCTGCCTCTCATTCGCCGCAGACACGGCGCTCCCGGTTAACGGTGGGAAACCGGCTCCGACTACTCGCGGTTCAGGAAAATCCGCTTTTGCCGAAGCTGCTCGCAGGGGATAACGTCACCCGCTCCTTGCTGCCGTCTCGCACAACCGACGGCTTTCTGGAAACGGTGCTGCGGGGAAGTCGTGTCCTGTTCATAGCAGTTACCAGATGATGATGGCATTAAGATACGCCTTCGATCCCCGTTTGTCAACGCCGTTTTGCGCCTTGCGGAAAACTTCGGCGCGGCTGACAAAATTCACAAAAGAATACCTGCATTTTTAGTCGAAACGACAAGGAAGATATCGAAGAAAAACAAGCCGCCCGGAGCGCGGCGGCGCAGAGGCGGCTTGACAGGCAGCAGAGCATCAGTACGCATGTTTCATGACGGTGTCCAGCAGAAAGCGATAGAAGCGTTCGTATGCATCGGGCGTCAGCTTCTCCGGGGAACTCATGACGACAAGCCTGTGCCCCGGATTCCCTGGGTGATAGGGGGGATGCACGTGCGCGTATGGATTTTCCGTAAAACCGCAGCGCTCATAGAAGCCCTTTCTGCGCAGGCAGAGCGCATCCACAGGCGGGTCTATTTCAAGGATCAAGGGCGTCGACTGATAGGCGCTCAGAATCCTTTGACCGTAATGCCTGTTTCGCATGGCTGGCGAAACGCAGAAATGTTCAATGTAGAGTGCGTTTCCGATATCCCAATACAGAATTTCACCCACAAATTCTCCATTGTCGCAAATGACGTCAAAGTGGTAGGCATCCTGCTGCAGAATCTGCGACTGCGAAAGGGCTTGCCGTTGCTCATGAAACGGAAAACTGATGGTATAAAGTGCCATTGCCTGCTCGTATAGCGGGTCGGATGTTTGCGTGATTCGCCGGATTTCCATGCGTCTGCCTCCTTCGGTTTCCGGGAGAAGCCTGATAGATAGCTGCTTGCGGCGCTTCGCGTTTCCTGCGCCGCATGACAGAAGAATACACCCAAAGCAGCTGCGGCTGCTCTGGGTGCTTTGCAGATAAGAATTATTCCTGATCCCAGTTGTGCCAGACGTTCTGGACATCGTCGTCGTCCTCGAAGATGTCGAGCATCTTTTCCATGTTGGAAATATCCTCGGGGTTTTCCAGCTTCTGATAGTTCTGGGGAACCATCTCGATCTGCGCGGACTCAAACTTGTAGCCCTTGTCCTCGAGCGCCTTGGCAACGTCATTGAAGTCTGCCGGGTCGGTGTAGACCGTGAAGCAGCCCTCTTCCGGCTGGAAGTCGGCAGCGCCCGCGTCGAGCGCGTCCATCATGACGGTATCTTCGTCCAGATCCTCGTCCTCGTTGTCAATGACGATGACGCCCTTCTTGTCAAACGCCCAGCTCACGCAGCCGTTGACGCCGAGGCTGCCGCCGTATTTGTCGAAATGATGGCGGATGTTGCCCGCGGTGCGGTTGCGGTTGTCGGTCATGGTCTCAACGATGACGGCGACGCCGCTCGGACCGTGTCCTTCGTAAGTAATCGATTCGTAGCTGTCGCCCTGACCGGCGGAGGCAGCCTTTTCCAGCACGCGCTTGATGTTGTCGTTCGGCATGTTTGCTGCCTTTGCCTTGGTGATGACGGTAGCAAGACGGGAGTTATAGGCAGGGTCTGCCACGCCGCCGCCTTCTTTGACGGCAACGATCATTTCCTTCGAAATCTTGGTAAAGGCAGCGGCACGCTTGGCGTCCTGTGCGCCCTTCGTTTTCTGAATGTTATGCCACTTGGAATGTCCGGACATGTGGTTTCTTCCCTTCGTTACAATATTACACGTTATTTTATCACAGGCAGGCAGCAGAAATCAACTGCCTGACGCGCAAATTACAGAAATTGCGTTTCGTCGTGGTGCTTCTGTGCGCGGAAAACCGGAATCTCCGGGTAAGCCTCCCGCAAAATCCGCTCCAGAACTTCACACACCGGGTTCTCAGTTTCAAAATGCCCGGCGTCGATCAGATTCAGCCCGCGGTATTTTGCCTCTTCAAACTGGTTGTACTTGAGGTCTGCCGTGACGAACGTGTCGCAGCCCGCCGCTAAGACCGCATCGATCTCGCTGCCGCAGCTGCCGCCGCCGACTGCGACTTTGCGTACAGATTTTCCTGCATCCGCGAATCGGACGCCGGGGCAGGAAAGCGCCTGCTTGACGAAGGACGCAAAGCCCGCAAGAGACTGCTCCGGCACCGTTCCCATGCGCACCAGACCGTAGGGGCGACCCTGCCGGTCCGTTCCCATTGGATGGAGAATTTCGACGTGCTCCAGTCCCAGCTTCGCTGCCAGTACGTCATTGACACCGCCGGGGCAGCAGTCGAGATTTGTATGCAGGTTCATTGCCGCAATGCCGTTTTCAATCAGATACAGAAGGCAATTTCCGGCGTAGGTGTCGCTGTTTACCTGCTTGACGCCCTGGAACAGCAGCGGATGGTGCGTCACGACCAGCTCGCAGCTGCGCGCCTTTGCCTCCTCGAACACGTCCGGCATCGGGTCGAGCGCAACGAGGATTTTATGAACCTCAGCGTCAAAATGCCCACACGCAAGCCCTACGTTGTCCCAGTCCAGCTTCATATCGGCGGGGGCAAAGTCAAATAAGACGTTATAAATTTCACGAATTGTCGCCATAGTGTTTCCTCATTTCCTGAATTTCGTGCAATGCCTGCGAGAAGTAGGCAAGACGCTCGGGGCGCTGCTTTTCCGCGCCCGTCAAACCCTCGACAGTTGCAATCAGCGCGGTCTCGACGCGCGCAAGATACGCGCCGACGAGCGGGTTGCCGCTTTGTAAGAGCGCGGGCGAGGCGTATTCCTGCCCGGGCGTCAGCGGCGCGGGAGACCCGGCGCGCAGCTGCATGACGGTATACAGGAAGCTGCCGTCTTGCACCGGCTCTTCGCGCAGAAGCTCCAAGCCCTCGCTGTAGAGCCAGCGGCGCAGCACATTTCCTGCGCTCTGGGGCTGCAGAACAAGCGTCAAGCCCTCGCGCGCGCGCCAGCTGCATGCGGATAAAATCCGGACGATCAGATCGCCGCCCATGCCGGCGAGCACCGCACAGTCGATTTCCTCCGGGGCGATTTTTTCCAACCCGTCGGACAGGCGAAACTCCATGGCGTCCTGCGCGCCGAACTGCCGGGCGTTGCGCCGTGCGTTTTCAAGTGGTCCTTTGCGCAGGTCGCAGGCGATGACGTGCGGGGAAATGCCCGCTTGCAGCAGGTGGATGCCGAGGTAGCCGTGGTCGGTTCCGATGTCCGCCACGCGCGCGCCCGGCGGCACCATGGACGCGCAGCATAAAAGTCGTTTTGAAATCGGCAGCTTCATAGGCGCTCTCCGTTGTGTCAAGAGTTTGAATTTCATGAAAAAAGGCGGCTTCCGCCGCCTTTCAGACTGTCGAAAAACCTTTCAGAGTAAGGATTACGGAAAGGAAGATAGTGTGAAAGATGACGCCCGCAGGCTAATCCAGCGCGCAACCGACGCGAAGCGGCGGCACTTAGCGCGCGGAAACCCATCAGGGG
>CEAB01019654.1_pt1 | contig 55866 bp, 52 predicted proteins | sample 557651 | NCBI WGS metagenome assembly CEAB01 (sample SAMEA3182046, study PRJEB8094) | gut metagenome | biome: human; feature: gut; material: Stool; isolation source: human stools | place: Canada | collected 2011-11-15 | reverse complement strand
CTTCCTCGTTGGCCAGCACGCACTTGCAGCTGGTGCACCAGTTCACAGGCATGGTGGTCTTATAGGCCAGACCGTGCTTGAACATCTGCAGGAATATCCACTGGGTCCACTTGTAGTAGTCGGGGTCGGTGGTGTCCACGCAGCGGTCCCAGTCAAAGCCGTAGCCCAGCATCTTCAGCTGGCTGGTGAAATTGGCGATATTGTTTTTGGTCACCACAGCCGGATGGATATGGTTCTTGATGGCGTAGTTCTCCGTGGGCAGACCGAAGGCGTCGAAGCCAATGGGGAACAGCACGTTGTAGCCCTCCATCCGCTTTTTGCGGGTGACGATGTCCATGGCCGTGAAGGGGCGGGGATGGCCCACATGCAGGCCCTGACCGGAGGGATAGGGGAACTCGATGAGTCCGTAGAACTTGGGTCGCTTGTCGCCGGTGACGGCGGCATAGGGCTTGGTTTTTTCCCAATTGGCCTGCCATTTCTTTTCAATGGCCGCAAAATCGTAATACATGTCGCTTCTCCTTGTATCTGAATTTTGTTAACTGCTGATAAAAAAACGTCCCTGACTGCGAAAGCAGTCAGGGACGCATGTCACGTGTTACCACCCTGATCCCGCCGCCAGTTGCCTGTGCGGCGCTCAGTCCCCCTCTTGCAAGGGGCCGCGCCGGTAACGGTGCGCCGCCGTCCCGCCCTGTTCAGGCGGAAAGCTCCGGAGCCAGTACAACGAAGCGCCCCCACCGGCTCGCACCAGCCGCCGGCTCTCTTTCGGCGGGCCTGCCTCGTCTTTTTTCCCTCATCGCATATGTCGATATTACACCCTATTTTATCGCTTTTTTGCCGATTGTCAAGTCCCGTTTTTCGTCATTATGCCAAATTTCACGAAAAATGCACCGATACCGGCACAACTTCTCAGAACAGGCTGACCTGGCTGGTGTCCGCCATTCCGGCGAACGCGCCCAGGGACTTGAGCTGCTCGATGTGGGTCTTACTCAGCTTGCTGCACGTGTTGGCAAACTCCTCCACGGAGATAAAGGTCTTGCCTTTCCGCTTTTCCACCGTGTCCAGCGCCGCCGACTCGCCCAGGCCGTGTACCGTCACGAAGGGAGGCAGCAGGCCGTTCTCCGTCACCACAAAGCGGGTGGCGTCGGACTTGTAGATGTCGATGGTATCAAAGTGGAAGCCCCGCAGATAGAACTCGTAGCACACCTCCAGCGTCACCATCAGGTTCTGCTCCACATCGGTGGCGTCCTTGTTGTTTTCGATCTCCTTGATCTTCTGCTTTACCGCGTCCAGACCGGCGCAGCAGTACTCGGCGTCAAACGCCTTGGCGCGGATGGAGAAGAATGTGGCGTAGAACGCCAGCGGCCTATGCACCTTGAACCATGCGATGCGGAACGCCATCATCACGTAGGCCACGGCGTGGGCCTTGGGGAACAGATAGCCGATCTTGGCCAGGGATCCGATGTACCAGTCCGGCACCTGATGGTCCCGCATGGCCTCCTCCCATCCCTCCTGAAAGCCGCCCTTCTTCACCTTGCCTTTACGGACGGCTTCCATGATCTTGAAGGACATCTTGGGGTCCAGCCCCATGGAGATGAGGTACAGCATAATGTCGTCGCGGCAGCCCACCGTCTCCAGAACGGAGGCGGTGCCGCTGACGATCAGCTCCCGGGCGTTGCCCAGCCACACGTCGGTGCCGTGGGAGAAGCCGGACAGACGCACCAGCGTGTTGAAATCCTTGGGCTGGGTGTCCATCAGCATGCCGCGGGTGAAGCGGGTGTTGAACTCGGGGATGGCCACGGCGCCGGTGGGGCCGAGGATCTCGTCATTCTCGAAGCCCAGCACCCTGGAGGACGTGAAGATGCTCATGGTATCGGGGTCGTCCAACGGGATAGCCCGTGCGTTGACGCCGGTGAGATCCTCCAGCATCCGGATCATGGTGGGATCATCGTGTCCCAGCATGTCCAGCTTCAGCAGGTTATCCTCCATGCAGTGGTATTCAAAATGGGTGGTGATGGTATCGCTCTCCGCATCGTCGGCGGGGTGCTGCACAGCGGTGAAATCCTCCACGTCCATGTCATCCGGCACCACCACCAGGCCGCCCGGATGCTGGCCGGTGGTGCGCCGCACGCCCACGCAGCCCTGAGTCAGCCGGTTCATCTCGGCGTTGGAGGCCGTCTGTCCCCGCTCCTCCAGATACTTTTTCACCATGCCGAAGGCGGTCTTTTCCGCTAGCGTACCGATGGTGCCGGCGCGGAACACCTGGGTCTTTCCGAACATCTCGATAGCGTGCTGGTGAGCGCGGGCCTGATATTCGCCGGAGAAGTTCAGGTCGATATCCGGCACCTTGCCGCCGCCGTAGCCCAGGAACGTCTCAAAGGGGATGTCAAAGCCGTCCTTGACGTACTTTTCCCCGCACACAGGGCATATCTTGTCCGGCATGTCCGCGCCGCAGCCGTAGCTGCCGTCTGTGATGAACTCCGTATTTTTGCACTTGGGGCAGCGGTAGTGGGGAGGCAGGGAGTTCACCTCTGTGATGCCCGACATGTACGCCACCAGACTGGAGCCCACGGAGCCTCGCGAGCCCACCAGATAGCCGTTCTCCAGACTGCGCTGCACCAGCTTCTGGGCGGACATATACACCACGTCGTACTTGCCCAGGATGCTTTTCAGCTCCACGTCCAGACGGTCCACGATGAGCTGCGGCGGTTCCTCCCCGTACAGCTCATGGCACTTGTCCCACACCATGTCGTGCAGCTCCTGCTCGGAGTTTTCCAGGCGCGGCGGGAACAGCTGCCCCGGTGGCAGCAGCTCGATATCCTCGATGCAGTCGGCAATGTGCCGCGGGTCGTCGATGACTACCTTGTGGGCCGTCTCTGTCCCCAGGTACGCGAACTCCTTCAGCATCTCGTCTGTTGTCTTGAAGTAGATGGGCAGCGGTGCATCGGCATCGGGGAACTTCTTGCTGGCCAGCAGGATGTGGCGGTACACCTCATCCTCCGGCTCCTGAAAATGCACGTCACCGGTGGCGCACACCGGCTTGCCCAGCTCCTGCCCCAGCCGGACGATGGTGCGGTTGAAATCCCGCAGCTCCTCCTCCGACTGGACATCCCCCTTGCGAAGCATGAACATGTTGTTGCAAATGGGCTGGATCTCCAGATAGTCGTAGAACGACGCGATGCGCTTCAGCTCCGCCCAGTCCTTGCTGCCGTCAGCCACGGCGCGGAACAGCTCGCCCGCCTCGCAGGCCGAGCCGATGATGAGCCCCTCCCGATGGGCCGCCAGCTCCGTCTTGGGAATGATGGGCACGCGCTTGAAATATTTCAGATTGGACGCCGAGATCAGCTGGTACAGGTGCTTCAGGCCCAGCTTGTTCTTGGCCAGAATGATGATGTGCTTGGGATGGCGGTTGCTCTTTCCGCCCTCCGGCCGCAGCTTCAGCATCTCCCCGTTGATCTGCTGGAGCCGGTGGATGCCCATCTCCCTGCGCATTTTCTCAAAAAACGGGATGAGCATATACCCCACCATGGCCGCGTCATCGGAGGCACGGTGGTGGTTGAAGGCGGGCAGATCCAGATGCTCCGCCACGATGTCCAGCTTGTACTTGTGCAGCTCCGGCAGCAGGTTCTGCGCCAGGATAAGGGAGTCTACGTAGGTGGGGTCGAACTCCAGCCCCACCTTCCGGCACCCCTCGCGGATGAAGCTGATGTCGAACTCCGCGTTGTGGGCCGCCAGCGGTCTCCCGTTCACGAACTGCAAAAACGCCGTCAGTGCGTCCTTCAGCTGGGGTGCATCGGCCAGCATGGCATCGGTGATGCCGGTAAGGCCGATGATCTCCGGCGTCAGCCGCCGGTTGGGGTTCACGAAGGTCTGAAACCGCTCCGTGATCTCCCCGTTCTTCAGCACCACCGCACCGATCTCGGTGATGGCCTCCCGCCGCACCTTCAGGCCCGTGGTCTCGATGTCGAAGCACACGATCTCGTCGGCGAAATCCTGATCCTGCTCACCGTGTACGGCGATGCGATCGTCCAGATTGTTGACAAAATAGCCCTCCACACCGTAGAGGATCTTGATCTTTCCCTTCTTGCCGGCGTCCCGGGCCTTGGGGAATGCCTGCACTGTGCCATGATCCGTGATGGCGATGGCAGGGTGTCCCCACGATGCCGCCTGCGCCACCACCTTTCCCACATCGGTGATGGCGTCCATGGTGCTCATCTGGGTATGCAGGTGCAGCTCCACCCGCTTCTCCGGCGCGGTATCCTTCCGGCCCTGATGCTGGATGCGCATGATGCTCACCGGCTGGAGCTGTACGTCCTTGCCGTCGAAGCTCAGCGCCAGCTTGCCCTGCACCCGCAGCCACATGCCGTCGCTGACAGCGCCGCCCAGTACCCTGGCCTCCTTCTCGTCCATATACTTCCGCACGGAGACGGAACCGTGCTCATCGGTCATGTCGAAGTTCATACACCACTGACCTGGCCGCCGTGTCTCATAGCACTCCATGCCGAACACGCGGCCCTCCACCACGGCGGAGCCCATCTTCAGGTTCAGCTCCCCCACCGGCACCACGCGGCCCTTGATCTCCTTGCCGTAGAGCAGGTCGCTGCCGCTCTTTCCGGCAGCAGCCGGCGCGCTGAACCGCAGCTGTACCCGACGCAGGTCGTATTGCTGGGCCAGCATGTGCTCCAGCGATGTCACCGCCGCCTCCGGCACTGTTTCGCTGCTGACGGCCTGCACCTCGATGGTACGGGCCTCCCGATCCAGCGCGCCGCCGGTGACGTAGGCGTCGTGCAGCAGCAGCCGCAGCTGCCGCGGTGCCTGAAAGCTCTCAAATAATGTAAAAAACGGTAATCTTTCCGCCATTTTCTCACCTTACAGTTTGTCGATCTCCTGAAACAGCGCGTCCACCAGCTGCTCCTGCGGCACCTTCCGCAAAATCTTCCCCTTGGCGAACAGCAGGCCCTCGCCCTTTCCTCCGGCGATGCCCACATCCGCGCCGGACGCCTCGCCCGGCCCGTTGACCACGCACCCCATCACCGCCACGGTGATGGGCTTGGCACAGTCCTTCAGCCGCCGCTCCACCTCCCGCGCGATGGGGATCATATCGTACTTCGTCCGGCCGCAGGTGGGACAGGAGATGAGGTCCGGCCCGCTGCGGCGAATGCCTGCCGCCTGCAAAATACGCTTGGCGGCGATGACCTCCTCCACCGGGTCCGCTGTCAGGCTCACCCGCAGGGTGTCGCCCACGCCCATGCACAGCAGGCCGCCGATGCCGATGGCGGATTTCAGCACGCCCATCTCCGGTGTGCCCGCCTCCGTGACGCCCAGGTGCAGCGGGTAGTCCGTCTGCTCATGGAGCATCCGGTAGGCCGCCATATTTACCGGCACACGGGAGCATTTCACGGAGATGCAGATGTCGTTGAAGCCACAGTCATTCAGCAGCCGGACATGCCCCATGGCGCTGTCCACCAGCGCCTGCGCCGTCACACCGCCGTACTTGACCAGCAGATCTTTTTCCAGTGACCCGCCGTTGACGCCGATGCGGATGGGGATGCCCCGCTCGCGGCAGGCATCCGCCACGGCCCGCACCCGCTCTTTGGCTCCGATGTTGCCCGGATTGATGCGGATCTTGTCGATGCCGCCCTCCGCGCACAGCAGCGCCAGCTTATAGTCGAAATGGATGTCCGCCACCAGCGGGATGTGGATGCGGGCCTTGATGGCCGGCACGGCCCGTGCCGCCTCCTCCGTGGGGACCGCCACGCGGATGATCTCGCACCCCGCCTGCTCCAGCCGCAGGATCTGCTGCACCGTGGCCTCCACGTCCTCCGTGGCGGTGTTGCACATGGACTGGATGCTCACCGGTGCGCCGCCGCCCACGGCCACACCGCCCACCATGATCTGTCTGCTCATTGTATCCCCTCTCAGTGTATCAGCTTCCACACATCGCTGAACGTGATGACCGCCATCAGCGCCAGCAGCAGGATCAATCCCGCAAAGTGGATGTAGTTCTCGTATTTCGCCGGTATTTGCTTTTTGAACAGCTGCATGCTGACGGCGTTGATGACCAGAAAGAAGATCTTGCCGCCATCCAGCGCCGGCAGGGGCAGCAGGTTCATCACCGCCAGGTTCACGGCGATCAGCGCCGCCAGATAGGCGATGTTCTCCACCGCCGCCCGGGTGGTGGCCGCCTGTTCGCCCACCTGGGTCATGGTGGACACGATGCCCACCGGCCCGCTGAGATCCTTTACCCCCGCCTGACCGGTCACCAGCATCTGTAAGCTCAGCCGCACCAGTCGCGCAAAGTCCATGGCGTTGTTCCACGAATAGGACAGCTTCCTGCCCAGCGTGGCCTCCTCCGCCCCGAAGTACAAACCGTAGCCCGTGTAGGCCTTGCCGTTCTGGTCGGTGTACTCCCGCCGCTCCATGGTGAAATCGCGGAGGGTGATGACCTCCCCGTTCCGCTCTATCTGCAAGTCGAAGGTGCCTGTCTTGTTCAGCCCCATCAGCAGGCTGATGTCGCTGTATACGTACACCTTCTCGCCGTCAATGCGCAGCAGCCGGTCACCCTCCTGCAAGCCGTCAGCGCTCTCCAGCGGGCAGCCGTCGGCAAAGCCCGCCACCACCGGCACGTAGAACGCCCGGGCATCGGCGTACAGTATCAGGATAATGAGCAGTCCCGCGATGAAGTTCATGGCCGCGCCTGCCGCGAAGATCAGCAGCTTGGCCCAGAAGCCCTGGTTGTTCAGGGCTGTCGGATCATCGGAATCCTCCTCTTCGCCTTCCATGGCACAGAAACCGCCCACCGGAAACAGCCGCAGGGAGTACTGCGTCTCCCCCTTCTGCTTCTTCCACAGGGCGGGCCCCATGCCGATGGAAAACTCGTTGACCCGCACACCGCAGGCCTTGGCCGCCATGAAATGCCCCAGCTCGTGGACGGCGATGAGCACGCCGAACACCAGTATGGCCGCTAAGATATATACCATTCCCACAACTCCTTTATGGCGCTGTGCGCCTTACAGCACGGCCTGACGGGCCATTCTGTCTGCCTCCAGTATATCCGCAAGGCTCGGCCGATATATCACCGGCACCTTGGACAGTGCCTTCTCCACCAGCCGCGGGATGTCGTTGAATCCGATCTCGCCCTGCAAAAACCGCTGCACCGCCGCCTCGTTGGCGCCGTTCATCACGGCGCAGGCCGTGCCGCCCGCCGCCGCGCACTGCCGCGCGATGCGCAGGCAGGGGAACGCCTCCATGTCCGGTGCGCTGAACGTCAGTGCGCCGCAGGACAGCAGATCCAGCCGCCTGTCCGGTGTCTCCGCCCGATAGGGATACGTCATGGCGTACCGGATGGGCAGCTTCATATCCGGCGTACCCAGCTGGGCCAGCATGGCCCCGTCGCGGAACTCCACCAGCGAGTGGACGATGCTCTGGCGGTGGATCACCGCCTCCACCTGCTCCACCGGCAGGTCGTACAGCCGCATGGCCTCGATGATCTCCAGTCCCTTGTTCATCAGGGTAGCCGAGTCAATGGTGATCTTTGCCCCCATGGTCCAGTTGGGGTGCTTCAGGGCGTCCGCCGCCGTCACATGCTCCAGCTCATCGAAGCTCCGGCCGAAAAACGGCCCGCCGGAGCAGGTCAGCAGCAGCCGCCGCACCTCGCCGCGGTCGCGGCAGCCCTGTAAACACTGGAAGATGGCGCTGTGTTCCGAGTCCACCGGCACGATCTCCGCCCCCGTCTCACGGGCCGCAGACATCACCAGCTCACCGGCGCACACCAGCGTCTCCTTGTTGGCCAGGGCGATGCGCTTTTTCTCCATGATGGCCGCCAGCGTCGGTGCCAGCCCCACGCTGCCCATCACCGCCGTCACCACCGTGTCCGCCTCCGGCAGCGTGGCCGCGGCGGTAAGGCCCTCCGGCCCCTCCATCACCTCGATGCCGGTGCCCCGCAGGCGTTCCCGCAGCTCCTTGGCCGCCGCAGGGTCATACAGCACGGCAAGGCGCGGCCTGAACTGCCGCGCCTGCTGCTCCAGCAGGTCCACCTGCCGGTTGGCGGTCAGCGCCGCCACGGAAAGTCCCAGCTCCTGCGCCACGGCCAGCGTCTGCCGTCCGATAGACCCCGTGGCGCCCAGCAGGGATATGGTTTTCGTCATAGATATATCCTCAATGTACTTTCTCAATACAGCGCCACCGCGTTCACGATCATCCAGATCACCGGCGCGGCAAATATCACGCTGTCAAACCGGTCCAGTACGCCGCCGTGCCCCGGCAGCAGCCGTCCGTAGTCCTTGATGCCGTACTGCCGCTTGACGCAGGAGAAGCTGAGATCGCCCAGCTGCCCCAGCACCGCGCCCACCAGACCCAGCAGCACGCACCAGCCGATGTGCAGCGGCACCTCCGTGCATAGGAAGAAGATGATGCGGTACAGCACCATGCCCACCATGCCGCCCACAAGGCCGCTGACCGCGCCCTCGCGGGTCTTTTTGGGACTCACCACCGGCGCCAGCTTCGTCTTGCCGAACAGCATGCCGCCGAACAGGGCCATGGTGTCGCTCATGAACGCCGCCACCAGCGGAATCAGCACCAGCCCCGCGCCGTGCTCCAGCATCCGCAGCCGCAGCAGGCAGCTGAGAGCCAGCGGGATAGCCGCGCCGGCCACCAGGATGGCGCACAGCGCCGTGAAATCCATCTCCTCTTTTTTGCCGTACTCCAGCACCATGCACAGAAACACTACCACCACCAGTGCCGCCAACAGCCAGGGCATCAGCTCCGCCGCTGCCGTGCCGGCGAAGCGCTCATGACTGAAATACACGTTGGCCACCACGAACACCGCCAGCGTGGCCGCAAGGCCCCACCAGCGCCGTGTCTTTTCCGGCGGCAGCACCGCCGCCAACAGCTCGTGGCTGGCGATGATGCACAGTCCCATGAGCAGGGCCAGCGTAGCCCAGTCCGGCGCGGCGCACAGCACGGCCAGCAGGGCCGGTACTCCCACCACGGCCACCAAAATTCTCTGTTTCATGGATATCTCCTCACTTCACGCCGCCGAATCGGCGGTCCCGCTTCTGATATGCGATGATGGCCTTGTCCAGCTCTGCGCGGGTGAAGTCAGGCCACAGGGTATCGCAGAAATAAAACTCGCTGTACGCGCACTGCCACAGCAGGAAATTGCTGAGCCGCAGCTCGCCGCTGGGCCGGATGATAAGCTCCGGGTCAGGGATGCCGGCGGAGTACAGGTACTTCCCGAAGTTCTCCTCCGTCCAGTCCTCTCCCGCCTCGGCGCACCGCCGGGCAGCCCGCAGGATCTCGGCCCGCCCGCCGTAGTTCAGGCAGATGTTGGCCTGAAACCCGTCGCAGTGCCCGCTGATCTCCCGCGTCTCCTCCGCCAGCTTCTGCAATTCCGGCGCGATGGCGGACAGGTCCCCGAAGAATTTCAGCCGGATGTTGTCCCGCTCCATGGTGTCCATGGCCTCCAGCAGATATTGCCTCAAAAGGCCCATGATGGCGCTGACCTCCTCGGCCGGCCGCTTCCAGTTCTCCGTGGAGAACGCATACACCGTCAGATATGCCACACCCAACTCCCTGCAATAGGTAGCAATATCGCGGAATACCTCGGCCCCCGCCTTATGTCCGGCAGTACGCGGCAGCGAACGCTGCTTCGCCCAACGACCGTTGCCGTCCATAATAATAGCGATATGGCGGGGAAGGCGGTTTTTGTCCACCTCCCCCGCCGTATGGGGCATTTTCTTACGGAACAGATCCATCAGACGGACATCAGTTCCTTTTCCTTGTTATCCAGCAGCTTATCCAGTTCCTTGCAGCTGTCGTCGGTCAGCTTCTGCAGGTCCTTCTCCACGATCTTCATCTCGTCCTCTGTGATCTCGGAGGCCTTCTGCTGCTTCTTGAAGTTCTCCAGAGCATCGCGGCGAATGTTGCGCACCGCCACCTTGCCCGCCTCAGTGTACTTGTGGATCTGCTTCACCAGATCCTTACGGCGCTCCTCCGTCAGCTGGGGAAAGGCCAGACGGATGCACTTGCCGTCGTTCTGGGGATTGATGCCCAGGTCAGACTCCTGGATGGCCTTCTCGATGCCCTTCAGGGCGGAAGCGTCCCAGGGGGTGATGACCAGCGTGCGGGGGTCGGGAGAACCCACAGACGCGATCTGCTGAATGGGCGTGGGCGTGCCGTAATAATCCACACTGATGCGATTCAGCACGGAGGCGTTGGCGCGTCCGGCACGCACGGTGTCGAAATCGCTGATGACTGCCTCGATGCTCTTTTTCATTTTGTCCTCGTAGACCTTATACTCGTCCTTCAACATAAGTTAAGCCTCCTTCACGATCGTTCCGATTTTTTCGCCGCGCAGGGCGCGGATGATATTCTGGGGATCCTTCAGAGCAAACACCAGCACGGGGATGTGGTTGTCCATGGACAGGCTGGTGGCGGTGGAATCCATCACGGCCAGATGCCGTTTCAGCACCTCGTCATAGGTGATGGAGTCGAATTTCACGGCCGATGCGTTCTTGGCCGGATCGCTGTCGTACACACCGTCGATATTCTTGGCCAGCAGGATAATGTCGGCCTCGATCTCCGCCGCCCGCAGCACCGCCGCAGTGTCGGTGGAGAAGAACGGGCAGCCGATGCCGCAGCCGAAAATGACCACGCGGCCCTTCTCCAGATGCCGGATGGCCCGGGCCCGAATATACGGCTCCGCCACGGCGCGGATCTCCAGTGCCGTCTGCACCCGCACGTCCACGCCCTTCTGCTCCAGCACATCGGCCATGGCCATGCAGTTCATGGCAGTGGCCAGCATGCCCATATGGTCGGCGCGGGTCCGCTCAATGTGGCCCTCGCCGTCCTTCACGCCGCGCCAGAAGTTGCCGCCGCCGATGACGACGCCCACCTGCACGCCCATGTCCACACACTCTCGGATGACCTCGGCCACACGGCCCATCACCTGAAAGTCCAGTCCGAAATGCTTGTCGCCTGCCAGCGCCTCGCCGCTGATTTTAATAAGTACCCGCTTGTATTTTGGCTGGTCCATCAAATTGCCTCCCGTTTTTTACTCCCTGCCGCCGGTCAGCAGGGGCGAACTTCCCCTTGTTGACCGATGGTGGTATTTTACCTTATTTCTCCGGTTTTGCATAGGGGGTAAAAGAAAAAATTTGTTTTTTCCCGCAGCCGGTGTATAATGTGAAAAACACCTGCGGGAGGAATGCATTTATGGATCTGCAGCACGTATTGGGCCGCACCTGGGCGGCGGAGGGCGCTACCGCCCTGCTGCCCCTGTATTTTCTGTCGGAGAAGGACGTGATCCTCATTGACACCGGCTACGCCAAGCTGGACCGCTCCGGTCTGACCCATCTCATCGATGACAATGGCCTGCGCCTGCGGGGCATCATCTGTTCTCACGCCCACTTTGACCACACCGGCAACGTCCGCTATCTCCAGCAGCGGTACGGCTGCCCCGCCGCCATCCAGCTCATCGAGGCCGGCATCTCCGTGAACCCCGACAGCTATCGGGCCAACTATGTGGCCCTGACCTACGGCAAGAGCCGCCAACTGTTTCTGGAGGAGTGCTTCACTGCCGATATCGTCATCGGGGCGGAGGACGACCATCTGGACCTGTGCGGCGCCCGCTTCGGCATTTTACAGCTCCCCGGCCACTCCGCCGGCCACATCGGCGTGGTGACGCCGGACGGCGCCGCCTACGTGGGCGACTGTCTCATCGACCACGACGAGATCGCCGCCGCCAAGCTGCCCACCAGCATGTTCATCGCCCGGGATCTGGAGAGCAAGGAGTACCTCCGCCAGCTGGACGCCCCCGCCTATATCGTGGCCCACAAGCAGGTGCTGACGGACCGTGCCGCCTTCGACGCGCTGATCGATGAGAACATCGCCTTCATCCACGCCAAGGAGCAGGAGCTGCTGGCCGATCTCACCGATGGCATGACGTTCCCCGAGTGGATCGCCGCCTTCTGCCGCCGTGAGAACATCCGCACCCACAACGAGCTGAAGTTCAGCGTAGTGGAGCGTAACTTCTCCAACTTTGTGGCGTGGCTGACGGATTCCGGCCGCGTCACCGTCCAGCGGGAGTTTTGTGCCAAGCGCTATTATCACGCAGAAAGCCTGTAAAGAACTATTACTTTACATAGACTGCAAAGACAGGGTATGCCGTTCCGGCACGCCCTGTCTTTTGTCATCTCACTCGTGGTCGTCGGTAACGCCTGTCAGGTCCAGGGGCTTGCCGTCCCGCCACAGGCGCTCCAACCCGTAAAATTCCCGGGCCTCGTGGTTGAAAACGTGGACGGCGATGCAGCCGTAATCCAACAGCACCCACGTGCCGCCGCGGTAGCCCTCGCGGTGCAGCGGATCCTCCCCCGCTTCCTCATGCAGCACCTTCTCCACGTTGTCCACCAGCGCATTGATCTGGGTGTTGGACGAGCCGGTAGCCAGCACAAAATAGTCGGCCAGTGTGGTCAGGTCGGCGATCTCCAGCGCCTGGATCTCTTTTCCCTTCTTATCGGACAGCGCACGCGCCGCCAGCAGTGCCAGTTCCTTGGGTGTTTTCATCGTATCCCTCTTTTCAATAAGTAGTCCCGCGCATCGCGGGTCAGATGGTGGACGGGGTTGCCCATCTCCTCCATCTCCTGTATGGTCATGCTCAGCCCCATAAGAAGGCCGTGGTCCAGATCCTCGTACACCGCCTGCCGCAGCGTGTCCACGCCGTCGAAGTCGCGGCTGGGCTCGATATAGTCTGCCAGATAGATGATCTTCTCCAGCAGCGTCATGTCCGGCTTGCCGGTGGTGTGATACCAGATGGCATCGTACACCGCATCTTCCACGCCGAACACATCGCGGGCGATGGCCGCGCCGGTCTTGCTGTGCAGCAGCTTCAGCGCTTTCTGCTCCAGTTCGTCCAATTCGATGCCATACTGTGCGCACAGCGCCAGCTGCTCCGGCATGTCCAGCTTCTTGGTGCAGTCGTGGAGCAGCGCCGCGATGCGTGCCTGGATCTCGTCACCGCCATAGCGGCGGGCTAGGCGCACCGCCTCCTGCTCCGTCCCCAGCACGTGGGGCATCCGCTTGGGCTTCAGATAGCTCAGTGCGATGGGCCGCAGCTCATCCGGCGTCAGCCCCGTCAGCGTTTTCTTCGTGCTGTACAGTCTCTCCCGCAGCACATAGCCGTATACGGCGGGGGGCAGCAGGTCCGCGCCGCCGCCCTGAGCCAGCGCCTGACGCACCTCCGTGGAGGACAGCTCCACTCCCTGCGGATTGGGGATGATGGTCACGTCCGCGCCGAATTCCCGCTCCAAAAATGCCTTCTGTCGGGCAAAAACCGCCTCCTCACCATCTTTTCGGCGGCTGAATGCGCCAATGTGGGCCATGGACATCACCCGCTGCGGCTCCCGCCAGTCCTGCAAGGTCAGGAACATATCCGACCCCATCAGAAGCCACAATTCGTCCTCCGGAAACTGGTTCTTCATCATGCACAGTGTTTCCCACGAATAGCTGGGTCCTTCGCGCCGCAGCTCCACGTCCAGCACCTCGGCTTTTTTTCCCAGCTCCGCCGTGGCAAGCACCGCCATATCCCGCCGCTGAGCGGGCGACGCCGCTCCTGCCGGCAGGGCCTTGTGGGGCGGGATAAACGTAGGGACCAGCAGCAGCCTGTCCAGTGCCAGCGTCTCCATGGCGGCTTTTGCCGCCGCGATATGCCCGATATGGGGCGGGTCAAATGTCCCGCCGTAGATGCCGATTTTCAACTCTCTCACCCGCTTTCACAGGTATTTTTAATTTAAAAGTACCATTTCTCACGCCTGCGGCCTCTTGGCCTTCACCAGTTCGATCTTCCGCCGGCTCTTGTCGTGCTGCATGCGGTAGAGCACGAACTTGCTGCCGATGACCTGCACCACCTCGCAGCGGGCGGCCACAGCCAGCTGCTCCGCCGCCTCGCGGGCGGTGAGCATGGAGTTCTCCAGCACGCGGCCCTTGATGAGCTCGCGGGCCTCCAGCGCATCGCTGACCTGCTTGACCAGGTTGTCGCCGATGCCGTCCTTTCCCACCTGCACGATGGTGTCGATGTCGTTGGCCAGGCCCCGCAGCTGGGCCCGCTGTTTGCTTGTCAGTTCCATAGTTTACTTCTCCAAATGTTCGTTATTTGCCAGATACTCCTTCAATTCTGCCGCAAACTTCCGCAGAGCGTTGCCGCGGTGAGAGATGGCGTTCTTCTCCTCCGCCGTCAGCTGGGCAAAGGTCCTGCGCAGGGACGGCACCAGGAACACCGGATCGTAGCCGAAGCCGCCGTCGCCCATGGGGGCAAAGGCGATGGCGCCGTGACAGTCGCCCTCCGCCGTCAGCACGTCCCCGTTGGGGAAGGCGCAGACAATGGCGGTGTGGAAATAGGCGCTGCGGTCCGTGGCGCCCCGCAGGTTCTGCAGCAGCAGACGGTAGCGTGCCGCGTCGTCGTCCAACCCGCCGTAGCGGGCGGAGTAGACGCCGGGTGCGCCGCCCAGCCAGTTGACGCACAGGCCGGAGTCATCGGCGATGGCCGGCAGGCCGCTGGCCTCCATGATGGCGTTGGCCTTCAGGGCTGCGTTCTCGGCGAACGTCTCCCCTGTCTCCTCCACGTCCACGTAGATGCCCAGATCCGCGGGCATCACCACTTCGATGCCCAGATCCGCCAGAACAGCCTGCATCTCGGCCAGCTTTCCCTTGTTATGGGAGGCAAGTACAAATTTCATCGCAGTATATCTCCCAGCAGTTCTTTCTGTTTTCGGATGAGCTCCCGATTTCCCCTGGCGCACAGCTCCACCAGTGCCTGCTGCTCCTGTAAGGAGAAGGCGCGGCCCTCGCCGGTGCCCTGGATCTCGATGATCTCGCCCAGCTCGTTCATGATACAGTTCAGGTCCACCTGCGCCCGGCTGTCCTCGGAATACTGGAGGTCCAGCATGGGCGTGTCCGCCACGATGCCGGCGGACACGCCGGCCACATAGTGCCTGATAGGCATACGGCCTATGTCGCCGTCCTCCACCAGACGGCGGCAGGCCAGCGCCAGCGCCGCAAAGCCGCCGGTGACACTGGCGGTACGGGTACCGCCGTCGCCCTGCAGCACGTCGCAGTCGATGGTGATGGTGCGCTCACCCAACAGGGCCATGTCCACCGCCGCCCGCAGGCTGCGGCCGATGAGCCGCTGGATCTCGGCGCTGCGGCCGGACAGCTTCAGCTTGTCCACGTCGCGGCGGCTCCGCTCCCGGTTGGCCCGGGGCAGCATGGAGTACTCCGCCGTGACCCAGCCGCGGCCCGGACGCACATGGGGCGGCACGCGGTCCTCCACCGAGGCGTTGCACAGCACCACCGTATCGCCGCAGCGGATGAGCACGCTGCCCTCCGCAAATTTCGTAAAGCCCGCCGTCATCTCCACGGGCCGCAGTTCGTTGTATTTCCGGCCGTCTGCTCGTTCCATTATCGCGCCCTCCTTACAGCAGCTCTCGGGTGAATTCCCTGGCGTCGAAGGGCCGCAGGTCTCCGATGCCCTCGCCAACGCCCACGAACTTCACCGGTACCTGCAGCTCCTGGGCAATGGCCACCACGATACCGCCCTTGGCGGTACCATCCAGCTTCGTCAGGATGATGCCGGTAAGCCCCGCCGTCTCCTTGAACTGGCGGGCCTGGATAAGGCCGTTCTGGCCGGTGGTGGCGTCCAGCACCAGCAGCGTCTCCTTGGCGGCGTCCGGCACCTCGCGGTCGATGATCTTCCGCAGCTTGGCCAGCTCGTTCATCAGGTTCTGCTTGTTGTGGAGCCGTCCCGCCGTGTCGCACAGCACCACGTCCACGTTACGAGCCTTGGCGGCCTGCAGCGCGTCGAACAGCACGGCGCCCGGGTCGGCGCCCTCGTGCTGACGGACAATGTCCACACCGGCGCGGTCTGCCCAGATCTCCAGCTGGTCGGCAGCGGCGGCGCGGAACGTATCACCGGCACACAGCAGTACCTTCTTGCCCTCACTCTTGTAGCGGGCGGCCAGCTTGCCGATGGACGTGGTTTTGCCCACGCCGTTGACGCCGATGATCAGCACCACGCTTGGCTGGGTACTCAGGTCCATGGACGGGTCGCCCACGTCCAGCTTCTCCGCCAAAATATCGCGGAGAGCGTCCTTCACCTCGTCGGCGCGGCCCAGCAGCTTCTGGCTCACCCGCTTGCGCAGCTGCGCCACCGTATCGGCGGCGGTGGCCGCGCCGATGTCCGCCAAAATCAGCGCTTCCTCCAGTTCCTCGTAAAAGTCGTCGTCCAGCCTGTCAAAGGTCATGGACGCCAGCCATGCTTCCTTGAATTTCTTGAAAAATCCCATATGGACCTCCTTATTTGATCTTCAGCTCCTTGGCCATGTCGTTGAGATTGATGGTGAGGATGCGGCTGACGCCCTTTTCCTGCATGGTCACGCCGTACAGCACATCGGCCTCCTCCATGGTGCCGCGCCGGTGGGTAATGACGATGAACTGGGTCTTACCGGCGATGCGCCGCATGTAGCGGGCGTACCGCACCACATTGGCTTCGTCCAGCGCCGCCTCGATCTCGTCCATGACGCAGAACGGCGTGGGATGTACCTTCAGAATGGCAAAGTACAGGGCGATAGCCACGAAGGCTTTCTCGCCGCCGGACAGCAGCGTGATGGTCTTGAGCTGCTTGCCCGGGGGCTGCACCTTGATCTCGATGCCGCAGCTGAGGATGTCGTTCTCGTCCTCCAGCTCCAGCTGGGCCTTGCCGCCGCCAAACAGCTCCAGAAACGTCTCCTGAAAGCTCTCATTCAGCAGCTTGAACTGCTGGCCGAAGATCTCCGTCATCTGGCGGGTCAGCTGCTCGATGACGCCGTTGAGCTCCTCCTTGGCCTTTTCCACGTCGCTGCGCTGCTCCGAGAGGTAGGTATAGCGTCCGTTGACCCGCTCGAATTCCTCGATGGCCCCGATGTTCGGAGGGCCCAACGCTTTGATCTCGCGGTTCAGCTCCGCGATGCGGCGGGTGGCCTTGCTGACGCTCTCCAGCTCCACCCGCTGTTCCAGCGCGGCGCTGTGGCTCAGCTCGTAGTTCTCCCACAGCTTGTCCAGCAGCTGCTTTTCCTCCATGGCGCTGCTCTCCAGCTTCCGCTGGAGGCGGCTCTCCGCCTGAGTAGCGTCCAGCAGCGCCTCGTTGAGCTGACGGCCCTCGCGGCTGAACTGCTCGCGGCGGGCCTCCAGCGCCAGCTTGTCCCGGGCCAGCTGCTCCAGCTGCTGCCGCAGGGCGGACATCTGCTGCTGCAATTCGTCCAGACGGGTCTGGCGCTGGGCGATCTCCGCCGCCGCCTTCTCATTGTCGGCGCGGAACCGCTCCGCCAGCTGGTCGCGTCCGGCGCGGTCGGCGGCCATGTCCTCCTGCACGCGGCGCAGCTCCTCCGCGCCCCGCAGGGCCGTCTCCTTCTCCGCCAGCAGCGCCGCCTGCGCCGCCTTCTTCTCGCTGACCGTCTCGGCCAACCGGTCGCCGGCGTCGTTCAGGTCCGTCTGTCCAGCCAGCTTCTCCCTGGCCTGACGGCGCAGGGTCTCGGCATCGGACTCCGCCTGTTCAATGGCCGCCTGCACTTCCCTGATACGGGCTTCATCCTCGCTGTCGCGGCGGTCGAAGCCCGCCAGCTCCTGCTCCATGCTCTCGCAGCTCAGGCGCAGGCTGTCCAATAAAATGTCGTAGTGATCCTGGCGGGTCTGGAGGGTCAGTACCTCGCTTTCCGCCTTGTGCTGCTGGTCACGCGCCACCTGTAACTCGTATTCCGCCTTCTGCAGATCGCGCTGCAGGTCCTCCGCCTGCTGGGCGGCGGTGCAGAGCTGGGCGCGCATGCCGTCCTGTCTGGCTGTCAGACGCTCCAGCTCGTTGGCGCGGGACAGCACGCCCGCGCTGCGGCTGACGGAGCCGCCGGTCATGGAGCCGCCGCGGTTGATGACCTGACCGTCCAGCGTCACGATGCGGAAGCCGTTGCGAAACTTCCGCGCCATGGCGATGCCGCTGTCCAGATCCTCCACCACCACGGTGCGGCCCAGCAGGTTCCGGAAGATGTTGTCATATTGGGGATCATACGTCACCAGGCGGCTGGCGACGCCCACAAAGCCGTATTCTCCGGCCACGTTGTCCCGCAGCTCCTCACCGCGGATGGCGGTAAGGGGCAGAAATGTGGCGCGGCCGCCGTCCCGCTGCTTCAGAAAGCCGATGGCGGCCTTGGCGTCCTCCTCCCGATCCACCACGATGTTCTGCATTCCCGCGCCCAGTGCGATCTCCAGCGCCAGCGCGTACTCCTGCTTCGTGGTCATCAGGCCAGCCACGGGGCCGTGTACGCCCCGCAGGGCGTTCTTCTCCGCCGCCTGCATCACGGTCTTGACCGCCTTGGAGAAGCCCTCGTACTCCTTCTCCATCTCCGTCAGAAGGCGGATGCGGTCGTCCAGCGCGGCGGCATCCATGGTCAGCTTAAGCTTGGCCGCGGCAGCGTCCTCCGCTTTTTTGCGGCGGCTGTCCATCCGCAGGCTGTGGCCCTGGATGACATTCTCCGCCGCCTGGGCCTCCTCCTGCGCATCCCGCAGGGCACGGCGGTTCTCTTTGCTCTCTTTTTCGCTGTTTTCCAGCTTTTCCCGCGCCTCGGCCAGCTCCTGTCCTACCGTCTGGCGGCGCTGGGCGATCTCGGCGGCGCCGGCGGTAATGGCGGACAGCTTCGCCCGCCCGTCGGCGGCGGCGGCCACGGCCATGGCCTCCTGCGCCCGCAGGGTCTCCACGTCCTCCGCCGCGTCCTTGGCGCTGTCGGCCAGCTCCTGAGCCTGACGCAGCAGCTCGTCCAGCTGCTCCTGCATCCGGGCCATCTGCCGGTCGATCTCCGCCACGCGGGCCAGCTTGCCGTCGACCTGGCTCTGTATGCCGCTGCGGCGGCTGTCGCTGTCGGCCAGCTCCTGCTCCAGCCGGCGCAGGGACTCCTCGTTGTGGGCCACGCCGGTGCGCAGCACCGCCATGGCGGACTCCTCCTCACCGGCGGCGGTCTCCAGCCCGCTGACCTTGGCGCGCAGGGCCTCGGCGGCCATATCGTTCTGCCGTACCTGCTGGCCGCAGCGCTCACCCTCCTCGTAGGAGGCGTCCAGCGCGATCTGGGCCTTGCGGCACTCCTCGGCGGCCAGCTCCGTGTCCGCCTCCAGCTTCACCTTAGCGGCGCGGATATTCTGCAGCTGCTCCAGCCACACGGAGATCTCCAGCACGCGCAGCTCGTCCCGCAGCACCAGATACCTCTTGGCCGTCTCCGCCTGCTTGCGCAGAGGCTCCACTTGTAATTCCAGCTCGGCGATCTTATCGTTGATGCGCACCAGATTCTCCTGGGTGCGCTCCAGCTTGCGTTCCGACTCCTCCTTGCGGTGGCGGTACTTGCTGATGCCTGCCGCCTCCTCGAAGATCTCGCGGCGCTCGCCGCTTTTTACGGACAGGATCTCGTCGATCTTGCCCTGTCCGATGATGGAATAGCCCTCGCGGCCCATGCCGGTGTCCATGAACAGCTCGTTCACGTCCTTGAGCCGCACGGACTGCTTATTGATGTAATACTCCGACTCGCCGCTGCGGTAGTAGCGGCGGGTGACCGCTACCTCCGCCTCGTCGCGGGTAGGGAAAATGTGCTCCGTATTATCGATGACCAGCGTCACCTGGGCGAAGCCCATCTGGTTCCGCGTCTCCGTACCTCCGAAGATCACATCCTCCATCTTGGCGCCGCGGAGCTGGCGGCTGTTCTGCTCGCCCATGACCCAGCGGATGGCGTCGGAGATGTTGGATTTGCCGGAGCCGTTGGGCCCCACGATGGCGGTGATGTCCTCGCCGAAGTCCAGCACCGTCTTATCGGGAAACGACTTGAACCCCTGAATTTCCAGCGCTTTTAGATAGATAGGGCTCACCCCTTTCGCAATTGCATACTATAACTAAATTAGTATACAACGGAAGCCCTCTATTTTCAAGAAAAAACCGTGGACGCCACCGAAAAAAATGCGAAAAGCGAGGGGGCGGCCTGCCGTCCCCTCCCTGCCCTATTCCTCCCGCCGACGGTCCATCTGGCGGTACAGGCTGTCCAGCGCATCGGACAACCCGCCCACGTGGTCGATGATGCCCATCGTCACCGCCTCCTCGCCGTACAGCACGGTGCCCACATCGTTGGCCATATCGCCGGAGGCCAGCATCAGCTGACGGAAACGGTCCTCGCTGATGTGGCTGTGGGCCGCCACGAACTTCACGATGCGCTCCCGTATCCGCTCGAAGTAGCGGTATGTCTCCGGCGCGGCGATGACCGTACCGGACATGCGCACGGGGTGGATGGTCATGGACGCGGTGTGGGCGATGAACGTCTCCTTTCCACACACCGCCAGCGGCACGCCGATGGAGTGACCGCCGCCCAATACCAGCGTCACCGTGGGCAGGCGCATCCCCGCTACCAGCTCCGCGATGGCAAGACCTGCCTCGATGTCGCCACCCACCGTGTTCAGAAGCAGCACCAGTCCGTCCACCTCGTCCGACTCCTCCAGTGACGCCAGCAGCGGCAGCACGTGCTCATATTTGGTGCTTTTCGTATTGTTGGGCAGCACCATGTGGCCCTCCACCTGCCCCACGATGGTGAGGCAGTGTACCGTGCCATGGCGGTTCTTCACCACGGTGGAACCCATGTCCACGATCTGCTGCGTGGCCTGCGGGGACGGCTCCTGCTCCTGGCCTCCCTCCGACGACGCCTTTGCTCTGCTTGTCTCGTCTGTCATGCTCCGCGCCTCCCTTTCTCCGGTAGGATGCGCAGGAGAGCATTTTTTATCCCCGACTGCGCAAAAAGAGACGCGCATTTGAGACGGGATTTTGTGGCTGCCCACAGGTTTGTCGTCCGCGCTCCCGCATACCTCCAGAAAAGGAATGTGTGTAAGGGACATCTTTGCCGGTTTTCCCCTGCGCGTTCAATCAGGAGCCGCCGTTGGCAGCTCTGATTTTTGCTTTGCAAAAACCGGCAGGCATCAAAAGAGAGCCACCCAAAGGGTGGCTCTCTTTTGGTGCCTCGTCGGGGATTCGAACCCCGGACACCCTGCTTAAAAGGCAGGTGCTCTGCCGACTGAGCTAACGAAGCATATGAAAAGGATGGCGGGCCACCCTTGTCATCGGTGGCAGGGATGGCTGGACTCGAACCAGCGGATGAGGGAGTCAAAGTCCCTTGCCTTACCACTTGGCTACACCCCTGTGTGGAAAAGCAGATGAGGGACCGGGATCCTCTCCCAATCCCTCATCTTCTTGTGGGGTGGGTAAAGGGACTCGAACCCTCGACACCCGGAACCACAATCCGGTGCTCTAACCAACTGAGCTACACCCACCACATATACATCCGTCTGGGATCGCGCTGACGCCCCGCAGGGAAAAATGGCACGCCAGAAGGGACTCGAACCCCTGGCCTACTGCTTAGAAGGCAGTTGCTCTATCCAACTGAGCTACTGGCGCATACTGTCAAGTTGGAGCGGGTGACGGGAATCGAACCCGCATCCCCAGCTTGGAAGGCTGGTGCCCTGGCCATTGTGCTACACCCGCATACGCCCTCCGCTCAAATCGTCAGCTCGGTTATAATACCACAATTGCCCCGCATCTGTCAAGAATAAAATCGAAAAACCGAAAAATGATTTTGCATGACGCCGCCACGCCCTGCAAATACTACCCAAAATGATCGGGAGGTATCGCTATGTCAGACATGTTTTGTTTCCAGTGCCAGCAAACTGCCGGCAACAAGGGCTGCGTCCGCACCGGCGTGTGCGGCAAGCAGCCCGCCACCGCCCATCTGCAGGATCAGCTCATCACCCAGCTCATCCGCCTTGCGGAGGTGGCGGAGCGCTGCGGGGAGCACACGCCGGAGGCGTCCCGCCTGCTGATAGACGGCCTGTTCACTACGCTGACCAACGTCAACTTCGATGACGACGCCATCCGCCGCTTCACCGACCGCGTCACGGCGGAGCGCGACCGTCTGGGCGGCGGCGAGACGCCGGTGGTCGACCTGTGGAAGGGCGAGACGGATATCGTCTCTCTGCGCTCCACCTTGCTGTTCGGCATGAAGGGCATGGCCGCCTACGCCCATCACGCCCTGAACCTGGGCTGCGGGGACGCGGCGGTGACGGACTGGTTCTACAAGGGCCTGTGCGCCGTCAACGGGCCGCACACCGTGGAGCAGTGGCTGGCCCTCATCATGGAGTTCGGCCAGGTGAACTTCCGGTGCATGGCTCTGCTGGACCGTGCCAACACCGGCGCCTTCGGCGATCCCGTACCCACGCGGGTGAACACGGACATCAAAAAAGGCCCGTTCATCGTAGTCTCCGGCCACGATCTGGAGGATCTGCACCAGCTTCTGGAGCAAACAAGGGGTAAAGGCATCAACGTTTACACCCATTGTGAGATGCTGCCCGCCCACGGTTATCCCAAGCTGAAAGCCTACCCCCACCTGGCGGGCAACTTCGGCACAGCGTGGCAGAGCCAGCAGACGGAGTTCGATGCCATCCCCGCCCCCGTACTGTTCACCACCAACTGCCTGATGCCGCCGCGCCCCAGCTACGCCGACCGCGTCTACACCACCTCCGTGGTGGGTTACAACGGCCTGACCCACATCGCCGCCGATGAACACGGCCGCAAGGACTTCTCTCCCCTCATCCGGCAGGCGCTGGAGCTGGGCGGCTATGACCACGATCACAGCATGAGCGGCATCAATGGCGGCCACATGCTGACCACCGGCTTCGGCCACGCGGCGGTACTGTCCCACGCGGAGGCCATCATCGACGCCGTGAAAAGCGGCGCGGTGAAGCACATCTTTCTGGTGGGTGGCTGCGATGGCGCCCACCCCGGCCGCAACTACTACACCGAGTTCGTGAAACAGACGCCCATGGACTCGCTGGTGCTGACGCTGGCCTGCGGTAAATACCGCTTCAACGATCTGGATCTGGGCGAGATCGGCGGCCTGCCCCGCATCCTGGACATGGGCCAGTGCAACGACGCATACAGCGCTGTGACGGTGGCGCTGGCACTGGCGGACGCCTTCGGCTGCACCGTCAACGACCTGCCTCTGACGCTGGTACTGTCGTGGTACGAGCAGAAGGCGGTGTGCATCCTGCTGAGCCTGCTGGCGCTGGGAGTGAAGAACATGTACCTTGGCCCCACCCTGCCGGCGTTCCTGTCGGAATCGGTGGTAAACATTCTGGTAGACACCTACGGTCTCCAGCCCATCACCGCGCCGGAGCAGGATCTGGACGCCATCCTCCACCGCGGGTGAGCGCAAAAAAAGAGACGGCAGAGCCGTCTCTTTTTTTGCTTTACATACGGGAGCTGTGGAGATACCCGTAGTTCATGCGCAGGATGTTCCGGATCAGCGGCACACACAGCACCGCGTCGGCGGCGATCCACGCCAAGGGGTCCGCAGCGCACAGCGCGTAGAACGCCAGCGCGGGGGCCTGGGTACTGACAGCGCCTCCGGCCACGGCGGCGGGCAGCAGGGAGCACACCGCGATGCGGGCCAACAGCTCCGCCGCGCCCGCGCCCAGCACGAAGGGCGACTGTCCGATGCCCTGGGCGCAGTTGCGGAACAGGAAGATGCCGCCCAGAAACGGATACAGGGCAAAATCCACATACAGGGAGGAGTTGCCGAAGCGGATGGTCTCCTCCGTCACCTTGTCGGCGCTGAGGAACACGTGGAGGTACAGCTGATCGATGGTCAGCAGCATGCCGATGCCCACGGCCAGAGCCATTATGACGCCCATCAGTACCATGCCCTGCAGGGTACCCTTTTTGATACGGTCATACCGCCCCGCGCCCAGATTCTGGGCTGTGAAGCTGGTCATGGCCGTGCCCAGCGCGTTCATGGGCGTCATCACCAGACTGTTGAGCTTGTTGGCCGCGCCAAAGCCGTTCTGGGCGGCGTTGGACACCATGCGGCCATCCAGCATATCGAATTGCACCACGCCGCCCTGCATGACGATGATGCCCACCGCCAGCACGGAAAACTGGAGTCCCAGCGGGATGCCGCGGCTCACGTGGCGGCGTACATCGTGCATAGTGATGTGCCAGTCTTCCTTCTTCAGCCGGATGTTGGGATAGTGGGCAAAGGCGTAGCAGAAGCAGCCCACGGTGCTGATGAGCTGGGCGGACACGGTGGCCGCGGCGGCCCCTGCCACGCCCCAGTGGAACTTCAGGATAAACAGCAGGTCCAGCCCCACGTTCAGCACCGTGGAGAACAGCAGGAATATCAGTGGCGTCACAGAGTCGCCCATGCTCCGCAGGAACGAGCAGATAAAGTTGTAGAACATCTGAGCGCCGATGCCCACGAAGATAATGAAGCAGTAGGTATAGGCGGCGTGATAGACCTCGGGGTCCGCCGGCGTCACGTTGATCCACGCCAGCATGGGGTTCAGCAGCGCCAGAGCCAGCGCCGTCAGCACCACCGTCAGTACCGCCGACAGCACGATCTGGGTGGTCAGGCTGCGGCGGACGCCCCGGTCGTCCTGCGCCCCCACGTGGCAGGATGTCACCACGCAGAAGCCCGCGCTGACGCCGAAGGCAAACTGCAAAAAGATGAACACCAGTGAGCTGGTGTCGTTGACGCCCGCCACCTCCTGAGCCGTCAGGGTCTGTCCCACGATGGCCGCGTCGCTGATGGTGTAGATCTGCTGGAGCAGATAGGACAGTATCACCGGCAGTGAGAACACCAGAATGGTTTTCCAGCACGTTCCCTGCGTCAGATCCACCGGCTGGAATAGCTGCATATGTGTCTTTTTTTCTGCCATAAAATAGCCTCCTCGCGGTGTTTTTCTCCAAGACGGGTATCATATCTCCGAAATTGCCGAATGTCAATGGGCAGAATGTACGATACCTGCAAAACATTCCTCTGCCCGCTTGTGCGAAATTCGCCTTTGCGCTATAATACACTATTATGACTTTCCGCAGGAGGCCCCCATGGACGGCAGAACTTCCCAGACACACAAGAAAACCACGGTGCTTATCCTTCTGGCCTGCGCCGTGGTGCTGGCCGCCTTCGGCTGCCTCATGGTCGGTTCCTCCGGCATGACGGTATCGGCGTGCCTCGATGCCCTGCTGGGCCGCACCGGCGGCACGGCGGCGCGGATCATCTGGGGCATCCGCATCCCCCGATTGCTGGCGGCGCTCATCGCTGGCGCGGGCCTGTCTGTGTCGGGCCTCCTCATGCAGACCTCGCTTGGCAACGCCATGGCCTCCCCCTCCACGCTGGGTGTGTCCCACGCGGCGGTGTTCGGGGCCAATCTGTCCATCATCGCCTTTGCCGGCGGCTTCCTCAACACCGGTCATAACCCCGCCAACTTCGATGTGGGCGTCAACCCCTTCGCCGCGTCGCTGCTGGCGTTTCTGTTCGCCGCCGCCTCCATCCTGCTGATCTTAGGGCTGTGCCGCCTGCGGGCCTTCTCCCCCAACGTGGTGGTGCTGGCCGGCATCGCCCTTGGCTCTGTGTGGACGGCGGCCACCACCGTCCTGCAATTCTACGCCACGGATGTGGGCCTCTCCGCCGCAGTGATCTGGAGCTTCGGCGACCTGGGCCGCGCCACCTACCACACGGACTGGATCATGCTGGTGGTGGTGACGGCGGGCACGGTGCTGTCCGCGCTGCTGTCCTGGCGCTATAACGCCCTGCTCAGCGGCGGAGACGCCGCTTGCAGCATGGGCGTCAATGTACCTCTGCTGCGGTTCGTCTCACTGCTGACCGCCTCCTTGATGACGGCGGTGTGCGTGTCGTTTCTGGGTGTCATCGGCTTTGTGGGCATCATCTGTCCTCACAGCGTCAAGCGCCTGCTGGGGCAGGATCACCGCTGGTCTATCCCCGCCTCCGCCCTCAGCGGCAGCCTGCTTCTGTTGTTGTCGGACACCCTGTCCCGCAGTCTTGGCCGCGGCTCAGCCCTCCCGGTGGGGGCCATCACCTCCCTGCTGGGCGCTCCGTTCTTCCTGATCCTTCTCTTTTCCCGAAAGGAGGCGTCATCATGCTGACCATTCAGGGACTCAGCTACCGCTACGGGCGGCGCGGCGCACCGGTGCTCAACGGCGTGAACCTGACGCTGGCGCGCGGCGAGATCGGTATTCTGCTGGGCCGCAACGGCTCCGGCAAGACCACGCTTTTCAGGAACATTCTGGGTCTCTGCACCCCCGACTCCGGCTCCATCCGTCTGGACGGGCTGGAGATGACCTCCCTCTCTCCCCGCCGTCGGGCGCGGTACATCGCCTGCGTGCCTCAGGACATCTGCTTCGGTGCGCTGACGGTGTTCGACTCCGTGCTGCTGGGCCGGCTCTCCCGCTTCGGCCTTCAGGCCGGCGCCGCGGACCATGCGGCGGCATCGCAGGTACTGGAGGAGCTGGGTCTCTCCGCCCTCTCCGACCGGAACGTGACGGAGCTCTCCGGCGGCGAGCGGCAGAAAGTAGCCATCGCCCGGGCGCTGGTGCAGGAACCGCAGCTGCTGGTGCTGGACGAGCCCACCGGCAATCTGGACATTGCCAATGAGCAGCTGCTGATGCGCCTTGCCAAAAAAGCGGCTCAGGAGCGGCACATCGCCGTCCTGAGCTCGCTCCACGACCTGAATCAGGCCCTGTCCCTGGGGGACCGTTTTTTCTTTCTGAAGGACGGCGTCATCACCTGCACCGTCCCGCGGGATGGCGTAACGTCCGGCATCCTGCGGGACGCCCTGGGCGGCGACCTGCGTCTTGTGGAGGTAGAGGGCGAAAGGATCGTTCTCCACGGCCGCGCCACCTGACGCTCATACCCTCCGCCACAGCATGCGGTTGTCCGCAAACTCCGCCGCCACGCGGCCCGTTTCCTGCAGCCATGTGAGATAGGACCGCACCGTGCTGCCTATCAGCGCGTACTGCTGGAAGCTCATGGCCATGCCGTAATGGTCAAACAGCCCCTTCAGCAGCTCCTCGAATGTCACCGGCTGGGCGCACAGCGCCGTGATGCGCTCCCCTACCTCCAGCACCGCGTCCATATTGTACCGCGCCAGCGGCGCGATGTCCTCCGTCACCTCGGCGTGGGCCGGCACAAAGGCACGGGCCGTCATGGCCGCCACCCGCTCCAGCGTCTCCAGATACGCGGCCACATCGTAGATGTAGCCGATACGGTACTTCTCCAGCGTCTCGCGGCTGGACACGCAGTCCGCCAGATACACCACGTCGTCCGCGGTGCGGAAGCCCACCATCTCCATGCAGTGGCCCGCCAGCGGCAGCAGCTCCATCCCCTGCGGCAGCACCTCCGCCGTCAGATAGGCCGCATCGCTGTCCTGCGCCATCAGGAACTTGTTCCGCAGCTCCCTGGGCGGACATCCGCCGTACAGCATGGACGGCTCAAGCACCGGATGACGTGTCACGGCGCACTCCGCCCCGGGCGCGTACACGCGGCAGCCCGTCTGGCTCTGGAGGTACCGGTTCCCGCCGATGTGATCGGCGTGAGAGTGGGTGTTGCAGATGGCCGTCAAATGCCAGCCGTTCTTGTCCAGGATCTGCCGGATCTTGCGGCCCGCGTCCTTGTCGCTGCCGCTGTCAATGAGACACACGTCCGTATCGTTCAGCCGCACCAACCCCGCCTTGGCGGGACTCTGCACGTAATAGCTGCCGCCGGACACCTGTATCAGTTCGTACATGGTCGTACCCTCCTGCCGCATTTTCCTACATTATAAGATATACCGCTCCGTCATGCAAGAAAAACCGCCGTGCCTACCGTGCAGCGGTCTTTTTTTATTGGTAGAACCCGATGACGAAGTCCAGAAACTGCCGCGTCTGCCGGTTCACCGGCGCCCCGCGGCGACAGGCGGCGTACAGCCGTCTCTGTGCCCCATCGCCCGGCAGGGCGAACGTCAGCAGCCGCCCCGCGTCACGGGCATCCTCCGCCGCCTTCTCCGAGATGATGGACACCCCCAGCCCGCCGGCCACCAGATTCTTGATGGACTCCTGATCGTTGAGCCGCGCCGTGATGGTCAGCCGGCTCTCCTCCACCCCCATCTGCTGGAAGTAGGCGTTGATACACTTCTTGCTGCCGCTGCCCTTCTCCCGCAGGAGCATCGGCTCGCGGCAGATGTCCTCCACGGTGACGCCCTGCACCGCCAGCTGTCGGAAGTGTTCGTTCACCGGCGTGATGAGCACCATCCGGTCCTCGTAGAACGGCGTCAGCTCCAGCGCCTCCTCGTGGATGCGCGCGCCAATGAGCCCCACATCGAAGCTGCCGGTCAGCAGTCCCTCGGCGATACCCTCGCTGTCGCTCTGGAACACATGGAACTGCGGGGCCGGATGCTCCCGCCGGAACGCCGGCAGGATCTGGGGCAGGATGTAGGCCGACGGGATGGTGGACGCGCCGATGCGGATAACCTTCTCGTCCTCGTCGCTCCAGCTGCGCAGCAGGTCGTCCCGCAGGTGTACGATGCCGCAGGCGCAGGCGTACAGCTCCTGCCCCCGGGGCGTCACCTCGATGGACTTGGTGGTGCGCACGATGAGCCGCGAACCGAACTCCTCCTCCAGCTGCCGGATGTGTGTGCTCACCGTGGGCTGGGAGAGGTACAGCTTCTCCGCCGCCTTGGTAAAGCTGCGGTACTGCACCACCGCGCAGAAGGACTGCAATTGCTTCAGTTCCATGCGTCCCTCCTGCTCAGCTCCCCCAGCGCTTTCAGCGCCGCGTCCACATGCGCCTCCGTGTTCTGCGGCCCGAAGGAGAACCGCACCGTACCGGTGGGATAGGTGCCCAGCACCTTGTGGGCGTTGGGCGCGCAGTGCAGCCCCACGCGGGTCAGCACACCGTACTCCCGTCCCAGCGCATCCGCCAGAAAGGCGGGGTCCATGCCCTCGCAGGCCACGGACACCACGGCGGCGCGTCCCTCCACGCCATCCCGCCCCACGGCCCGCAGCTTCGGAATGTCCCGCAGGCCCTCCAGAAACCGGCCCGTCAGCGCCAGCTCATGACGGCGGATGTTGTCCATGCCCTGATGCTCCAGCCACACCAGCGCCGCGTGCAGTCCCATGATCCCCGGCAGGTTCAGCGTCCCCGCCTCGAAGCGGTCCGGCATGAACGCGGGCACCTCCTCCAGATGGCTGACGCTGCCGGTGCCGCCGGACAGCAGCGGCTCGATCCGCCCCGTCAGCTCCGGCCGCAGCAGGAATCCACCGATACCCTGCGGGCCCAGCAGGCCCTTGTGTCCCGTAAAGGCCAGCGCGTCGATGTGCATGGCCTCCATGTCGATGGGAAACGTCCCCGCCGTCTGTGCCGTGTCCAAAATGAATACCAGGCCGTGACGGCGGCAGAACGCCCCCATCTCCTCCGCCGGCATCAGCGTACCGCACACATTGCTGCCGTGGAGCATCACCACAGCCTTCGTCTCCGGCCGCAGCAGCTTCTCCGCCTCCTCCATGCGCAGGCTGCCGTCCGCACCGCAGGGGATGCGGTCGAAGGCCACGCCCCTGCCCGCCAGCTGGACCACAGGCCGCATCACGGCGTTGTGCTCCATGGCGGACACCAGCACGTGGTCGCCGCTGCGCAGCAGACCCTTTAGCAGCACGTTCAGGCTCTCGGTGATATTCTTGGTAAACACCACGTTGCGGCAGTCGGGGCCGTGAAACAGGCGGGTCAGCCGCTGCCGCGTGTCCAGCACCTGCTCCTCCGCCTGATACGCCTCGTCGTAACCGCCGCGGCTGACGTTGCAGCCGCAGTTTTGCACATAGCCGCACATGGCCTCCGCCACGCCCTCCGCCTTGGGAAAGCTGGTGCTGGCGTTGTCCAGATAGATGCGCTCCATGGGTATCCCTCCCTTTTTCTCCCTTTTATCCTACCATCAATTTATTTAGAAATCAAATAGTTTTAGTGGAATTATCAATAATTGCTATTAGACTTCTCCCCATATCAGGTGGTAACATTAGGGCACATTATATTACCCATACCGAAAACAGAAAGAGGAGAAAACCACATGAATGTCAAACGTGAAAGATGGCAGATCGTCATCGCCGGACTGATCATCGGCGTCATCGCGTCGCTGCTGGTCTACTTCGGCAACCCCTCCAACATGGGCTTCTGCATAGCCTGCTTCCTGCGTGATACCGCCGGCGGTCTGGGCCTGCACCGTGCCGCCGCCGTGCAGTACATCCGCCCCGAGATCGTGGGCCTGGTGCTGGGCAGCTTTATCGTGGCCCTGTGCCGCAAGGAGTTCTCCGCCAAGGGCGGCAGCGCTCCCGTCACCCGCTTTGTGCTGGGCTTCTTTGTGATGATCGGCTGCCTGATGTTCCTGGGCTGCCCCTTCCGCATGATCCTGCGTCTGGCCGGCGGCGACCTCAACGCCCTGCTGGGTCTGCTGGGCTTCGCTCTGGGCATCCTGGCCGGCGTGTTCTTCCTGAAGCGCGGCTACTCCCTGAAGCGCACCTACACCCAGACCAGGCTGGACGGCTTCCTGTTCCCCGTCATTCAGGTGATCGTGTTCATCCTGCTGGTGGCGGCTCCCGCCTTCATTTTCTTCACCGAAGCCGGCGGCGGCCCCGGCGCCAAGCACGCCCCTATCCTCATCAGCCTTGCCGCCGGTCTTATTGTGGGCGCTCTGGCCCAGCGCACCCGTCTGTGCATGGTGGGCGGCATCCGTGACGTGGTGCTGTTCCGCGAGCCCAAGCTCATCATGGGCTTCGGTGCCATCCTCATCAGCGCGCTGGTCTGCAACCTGATCCTCAACGGTGTCACCGACGCCGCCTTCTTCCATCTGGGCTTCGCCGATCAACCCGTGGCGCACACCGACGGCCTGTGGAACTGCCTGGGCATGCTGCTGGTGGGCTTCGGCTGCGTGCTGCTGGGCGGCTGCCCCCTGCGCCAGCTGGTGCTGTCCGGCGAGGGCAACTCCGACAGCGCCGTGACGGTGCTGGGTCTGGTGGTGGGCGCTGCCTTTGCTCACAACTTCGGCCTGGCCTCCAGCGCCGCCGGCCCCACCGGTGCCGGTAAGCTCGCCGTGGTCATCGGCCTTGCGGCGGTGGCTCTCATTGGCTGCCTGAACACCTTTCAGAAGAAAGCATAAGGAGGACTTACTATGAAAACCATCGACGCACGCGGCCTTTCCTGCCCAGAGCCCGTGGTGCTGCTGCGCACCGCCATGGTCTCCGGCGAGGACAGCTATCAGATCATTGTGGACAACCACGCTTCCCGCGAGAACACCACCCGCTACGCCCAGCACATGGGCTATAAGGTCAACACCGCCGAAAACGGCGGCGAGTGGACGCTGACCTTCACCAAATGACCTATTTTGCCACATTTTTCTCCCACTTCGGCGCCACCCGCTATAAGCTCCTGTGCGACGGGCAGGGCATCTCCTGCCGCGTCATGCCGGTTCCCCGGGACCTCAGCAGCAGCTGCGGCACCTGCGTCCGCTGCGAGGAACGCTGGCTCCGTCCGGAGGGCGAGTCGGCGCAGGACGTGGAGCAGGTGGCGGCGTGGGACGGGAAAAGCTACACTGCGGTATATCACATCGACGAGACGGAGGGCTGACCATGGAAACGGAAGTCAAACTGACAAAGCTGGCATCCTGCGCCGGCTGCGGCGCAAAAGTCGGGGCCGGTACGCTGGTCCACCTGCTGGAGGGCTTCCGCACCCACAGCGACCCCCGTCTGCTGGTAGGCTATGACCGGTCCGACGACGCCAGCGTCTACTATCTGGACGAGAACACGGCACTGGTGCAGACCACCGACTTCTTCCCGCCTATCGTGGACGATCCGTTCCTGTACGGGCAGATCGCCGCGGCCAACGCCATCAGCGACGTGTACGCCATGGGCGGCGAGCCCAGGCTGGCGCTGAACATCCTGTGCCTGCCGGAGTCCATGACCGGAGAGATGGTGCAGGAGCTGCTGCGGGGCGGCTACGACAAGGCCTACGAGGCCGGCGCCATCATCACCGGCGGCCACACCATCCACGGCGCGGAGCCCATTTACGGCCTGGCCGTGTCCGGCTTTGTCCACCCCAAAAGGATCCTGACCAACAGCGGCGCTAAGCCCGGCGACATGCTGCTGCTGACGAAGCCTCTGGGCGTGGGCGTCCTGACCACCGCCGCCAAGGCGGGGCTGGTGGAGGAGACGGTGATGCAGCGCATCTACCGCCAGATGGCCGCGCTGAACAAGACGGCCCGTGATATCATGGTCAAGTACCGCGTCCACAGCTGTACCGATGTAACGGGCTTCGCTCTGTTGGGCCACAGCTTCGAGATGGCACAGGGCAGCGGCTGTACCGTTCACATCCGGACGTCCGATGTGCCGTACCACCCCGAGGCATGGGAGCTGGCGGACATGGGCTTCCTCCCCGCCGGCGCCTACCGCAACCGCGACTATGCCGAAGCGGGCGTCACCGTCCGCGGCGGCATCAGCCGCACCATGCAGGATCTGCTGTACGACCCCCAGACCAGCGGCGGCCTGCTGATGGCCGTGGCGGAGAAGGACGCGGAGGTCTGCCTGCGGGAGCTGCGGGACGCTATCCCCACCGCTGCCGCCGTGGGCTACGTCACCGAAAAACAGGACAGTTGGATCGTGCTGGAGTGAGATACCGCATGTCACGCGGCGCGGAACGCATGCCCTGTTGGGTAAACTTCGGAAATTTGCAGCCTTTTCGCGCTGAAACACGGCGCAAACTCCACAAATACGCAAAAGAGACGGACGCAGCCGCGTCCGTCTCTTATTTCTTCATCATGAACCGTCAATTCCGCCGGTATTCCTTGGGCAGCTGCCCGAACTGCTCCTTGAAGGCCGCAGTGAATTTGCTCTGGCTCTCGTAGCCCACCTGCCCCGCGATCTCCGCCACGCTGAGGTCCGTCTCCCGCAGCAGCGCCGCCGCCCGCTCCATCCGGTGCTCCTTCATGTGGGCCGCCAGCGAGCTGCCGTAGACCTCCTTGAACACGGTTTTCAGCGTGGTGGGGTTGATAAGATACCGGTGGGCCAGCTCCTCAATGGTGACGCGCCGGTCCATATGCCGGGCCAGATCGTCGTGGATCTCGCGGATGATCTTCACCTGCTCCGCTTCTTCCCGCCAGCGGGGGCAGGCCACGTCCATCACCTGCTCGATCATCTCGTGGAGCAGGCGGCTCTGGGCCGCGTCGGAGGCGCGATAGTACACCTCCCGCCCCTCGCGGCGGCTGGACAGCAGGCCGCTGTCCTTCAGCACCCGCAGATGGTGGGATACGGCGGGGCTGGACATGTCCACCATGGCCGCGATGTTCACCACGCACTCCTCACAGTGGCACAGCAGCCAGAAAATGCGGATACGGTTGGGGTCCCCCAGCTGGCGGAAAATATCCGCGATATTCTGAAAATGCGCCCCGTCTCGGAGCAGCTCCTGCATGGCCGCCGTGTGGTTCTGTTCCTCCCCGTGGTCGTGAGGCAGGCCGGTATGTTCCATTTGTTTTCCTCCTTTTCGCCCGTTCGGAAATGGTTTTCGCCGCTTTGGGCATCTTCGCCCCGGCACCATTGACTTTTGCCCTTTTCCGCATTATACTACGGCCATGATGATTAAACAAGTACTTAATCTTTTATGTACACGAAAGGAGCATATCCCATGAAAAAGACCTATGCCATCGAAGTCGACTGCGCCAACTGTGCCAATCTGATGGAGGAAGCCGCCGGGAAGACCGAGGGCGTTGCCTCCGCCGTGGTCAACTTTATGACCCAGAAGATGATCGTGGAATTTGCCGAGGGCGCCGATCCCAAGAAGGTCATGAAGGACGTGCTGAAGGCCTGTAAGAAAGTGGAGCCTGACTGCGAGATCGAGCTTTGATCCACCCAGAGGCGGGCGTCCCATCTGCACGGCAGGCGGGACGCCTCCCTTATGCCGTATCGCTTCCGCAATTTCGTGAAAGGAGCCCAGACCCATGACAAAAAAGCAGAAAAAGATGCTCATCCGCATCATCATCGCGGCGGTCATGCTGGCAGTGCTGCACTTTATCCCCGTCACCGGCTGGCTGCGGCTGGCGCTGTATCTGGCGACATACGTGGTCATCGGCTACGACATTATGAAGAAGGCCGGACAGGGCATCCTCAACGGCCGCGTGTTCGACGAGAACTTTCTGATGGCCGTGGCCACCATCGGTGCCTTCGCTCTGGCCATCTATGAAAAGAGCGGCGACTACAATGAGGCCATCGCCGTCATGCTGTTCTATCAGATCGGTGAACTGTTCCAGAGCTACGCCGTGGGCAAGAGCCGCAAGAACATCAGCGCCCTGATGGACATCCGCCCCGACTACGCCAATATCGAGCAGGACGGCCAGCTGGTGCAGGTAGACCCCGATGAGGTGGCCATCGGCACCGTCATCGTGGTGCAGCCCGGCGAGAAGGTCCCCATCGACGGCGTCATCACGGAGGGCCGCTCCACCCTGAACACCAGCGCCCTCACCGGCGAGAGCCTGCCTCGTGACGCCCAGGAGGGCGACGAGATCATCAGCGGCTGCATCAACATGACCGGCCTGCTGAAGATCCGCACCACCAAGGAGTTCGGCGAATCCACCGTGTCCAAGATCCTGGAGCTGGTGGAAAACTCCAGCTCCCGCAAGTCCCGCTCCGAGGACTTTATCGCCAGGTTCGCCCGCATCTACACCCCCGCTGTGTGTTACAGCGCTCTGGCGCTGGCCATTCTGCCGCCGGTGATCCGGCTGGCGGGCGGCATGGACGGTCAGTGGGAGCAGTGGATCTACCGCGCCCTGACGTTCCTTGTTACCAGCTGCCCCTGCGCGCTGGTAGTCAGCATCCCCCTGAGCTTCTTCGCCGGTATCGGCGGCGCCAGCAAGGAGGGCATCCTCGTCAAGGGCTCCAACTATCTGGAGACGCTGTCCCGGGTGAAGTGTGTGGTGTTTGACAAGACCGGCACCTTGACCAAGGGTGTGTTCCAGGTCACCGCCGTCCACCACAATGAGATGGACGAGGCCAAGCTGCTGGAGTACGCGGCGCTGGCGGAGTGCGCCTCCTCCCATCCCATCAGCAAAAGCTTGCAGCGCGCCTACGGCAGGCCCATCGACCGCAGCCGTGTCACCGACATCCGGGAATTCAGCGGACACGGCGTCACCGCCAGAGTGGACGGCGCAGCCGTGGCCGCCGGCAACAGCAAGCTCATGGAACAGTTGGGCATCCCCTACCACGACTGCCACAGTGTGGGCACCATCATCCACATGGCGGTGGACGGCCAGTACGCCGGTCACATCGTGATCTCCGACGTGGTGAAGCCCCACGCCAAGGAGGCCATCGCCGCACTGCACAGGGCCGGCGTGGACAAGACTGTCATGCTCACCGGCGACACCAAGCGCGTGGCGGAGGCCGTGGCGGCGGAGCTGGGCGTAGACGAGGTGCGCAGCGACCTGCTGCCCGCCGACAAGGTCAGCAAGGTGGAGGAGCTGCTGGGCCAGCAGCGGGGCAAGGCCAAGCTGGCCTTCGTGGGCGACGGCATCAACGACGCCCCCGTGCTGAGCCGCGCAGACATCGGCATCGCCATGGGCGCCATGGGCAGCGACGCCGCCATCGAGGCCGCCGACATCGTGTTGATGGACGATGAGCCCATGCAGATCGCCAAGGCCATCAAGATCTCCCGCAAGTGCATCGGCATCGTGTACCAGAACATCGTGTTCGCGCTGGTCATCAAGTTCGCGTGTCTGGCTCTGGTGGCCATCGGTCTGGCGGACATGTGGGCCGCCATCTTCGCCGACGTGGGCGTCATGGTGCTGGCGGTGCTCAATGCCATCCGCGCCCTGCGGGTACACAACCTGTGAGCGATACCTATATGTAAATAAAGGAGGGAACGCCCTGCGGCGTTCCCTCCTTTATTGGGGCCGGTCAGCGCACCACAGGGCTGCGGCGCATACAATGGTATGCGGGGCAGTGCTCCGCAGACTGGACTCAGGAGGTCATTTCATGGCAACATTTACCAATCAAGCTACCCTCACCTACAACGGCGGCACCGCCAGCTCCAACATCACCACCGGCGAGCTGCTGGAGGTACTGACCGCCACGAAAACGGCGGTGGTGCCCACCTACCGCAGCGGGCGTCCCATCACCTATCTTATCACGCTGGTCAACGCCGGTACGGCGGACCTGACCGGTCTCACCGTGGCCGACGATCTGGGCGGCTACACCTTCAACGGCGCCACGGTCTATCCGCTGTCCTACACCGCAGGCTCCGTGCGGTACTACCGGAACGGTGTTTTGCAGGCGGCTCCCGCCGTCACCGCCGGTCCGCCTCTGGCCATCACCGGTATCACCGTGCCCGCAGGCGGCAGCACCGTCATCGCCTATGAGGCGGAGCCCACCGCTTTCGCACCCCTGGGCGCGGAGGACAGTGTAGTGAACACCGTCACCGTTACCGGCGCGGGGCTGCCCGATGCCGTGACAGCCACGGAGACGGTGTCCCCCGCCACAGGACCGGCGCTGACTATCAGCAAGGCCCTGTCCCCCACGGAGGTAGCGGCCAACGGGCGGCTGACCTACACCTTCGTCATCCAGAACACCGGCAATGCCGCGGCGGAGGCGGCAGACAGTCTGGTGGTGACGGATACCTTCGACCCGCGGCTCAGCGATCTGACGGTGACGCTGAACGGAACGGCCCTGACCGCGCCGACGCAGTACACCTACGATGCCGCCACCGGACAGTTCGCCACGGTGGCGGGCGTCATCACGGTGCCCGCCGCCACGTTCACTCAGAATACCGCCGGCGCGTACAGCGTCAGTCCCGGCACCAGCACGCTGACGATCTCCGGCACGATCTGAGCCGAGCAGGAAGCCCGCGAAAGCAATGAGAAAGGCCGCCCCGAATGGGGTGGCCTTTCTCATTGCACCTGCCGGACAGGTATACAGCATTACTTTTAGTATACATGGGAGCTTTGTTAAAATCAACACAAAATTTACATAAAATTAACACCAAAAAATTGTAAGTTTTTGCCCCTTGAAAGTCAAAAACGTAAAGCGTATAGTATGTAGCGAAGGTTCAATGCCGTGATAACGTTTTCGAAACGCGAAAATCGTCACTTTTAACTGTATTTTCTTTCATGATTTCCATTACGAAATCTTGTGAAGAAATATCGGCGCGGCGCTAAGAACTTAACGCGAGAGGAGGCTTTGCCATGACACGTGAGGAGGCTGTTGAGCGGCTTTGTACCATCTACCAGAGTCAGTTCGACATCAACCGCTGCAGCGCGGAGCAGACGCCGCTGGCTGTCACCATGGACTTTTACGCGCTCAGTGACAAGTACGTTCTCTCCAAAAAGGCGAAGCTCTGGGAGGCCAAGAGCTTCGAGTATGTCTACGTGTTCAGCGTACCCCATCTGACCAGGGAGATCTACGAGTCCTGCGAAAAGATGGCGTATGAGCACGGCATGGCCCGTATCCAGCCGGGTCCCACCCATATGTATACGTACATCACCACGCTGTTCGTGTGCGACAGCTGTGATGAGGACGCACGGCAGGCGCTGATGCGCTGTAAGCTCTACAAGAGCTTCCGGATGTCCTATTGGGGCTGGATGGATTTTCATACCGCGCTGGTGGTCCTGCCCGAGGAGAAGGTCAGCACCAACCGCAGCGGACACAGTGCAGCGCAGGTCCTGAATCAGGGCCTGTTTCATAAGCAAAAGAAAAAACTGTTCAGAAAGGAGAGAGCTTTATGAATGCTGCTTTGTTCCTGATCATTGGCTGTGCCGTCCTGGTCGTAGGCTATATTTTCTACGGCGGTTGGCTGGCCAAGAAGTGGGGCGTGGACAACTCCCGTCCGACGCCTGCTCATACCATGGAGGACGGTAAGGATTACTGCCCTGCCAAGGCTCCCGTACTGATGGGCCATCACTTCTCCTCCATCGCCGGCGCCGGCCCCATCAACGGCCCCATCCAGGCCGCTGTGTTTGGCTGGGTCCCTGTGATGCTGTGGGTCCTGATCGGCGGTATCTTCTTCGGCGGCGTCCATGACTTCGGTTCTCTGTTCGCCTCCATCCGCCATAAGGGTGAGTCCATCGGCGAGGTCATCGGCGACGCTATCGGCGCCAAGGCTAAGAAGCTGTTCATCATCTTCGCCTATCTGACCCTGATCCTGGTGGTGGCGGCCTTCGCCTCCATCGTGGCCAACACCTTCAAGGCTACCTACACCGCTGACGGCGCTGTGGATCTGGCTGCTTCCGCCGCCAATGCCTCCACCGCCATCATCTCCATCATGTTCATCCTGATGGCCATCATCTTCGGCTTCTTTGTCTATCGCCGCAACGCGCCTCTGGGCATCTCCACTGTCATCGGCGTCATCGGCATCGCGGCCTGCATGGTCATCGGCCTGAACTGGCACCCCATCTATCTGAGCTACACCGTGTGGATGATCATCGTGGGTCTGTACATCGCTGTGGCCTCCGTCACCCCCGTGTGGATCCTGCTGCAGCCCCGTGACTACCTGAGCTCCTTCCTGCTGTACGGCATGATGATCCTGGCTATCGTGGGTATCGTCGGCGCTCATCCCGTGGTGGATATGCCCGCCTTCACCGGCTTCTATGACACGCTGGCTCCCTCCGGCACGTCTCTGGGCTACATGTTCCCCGCTCTGTTCGTCACCATCGCCTGCGGCGCTGTGTCCGGCTTCCACTCCCTGGTGGGCTCCGGCACCACCTCCAAGCAGCTGGATCAGGAGAAGGACGCCAAGCCCATCGCTTACGGCGGCATGCTGATCGAGTGCGCTCTGGCTCTGATCTCCGTCTGCGCTGTTGGTTACATCTGGGCTTCCTATGCTGACGGCACCACCACGACGCCTACCGTCGTGTTCGCCACGGGCCTTGCCTCCATGTTCTCCAAGGTGTTCGGCAGCGGCTGCTACAACGCCGTGTACTCCATGCTGATCCTGGCTGTGTCCGCGTTCTGCCTGACCTCTGTGGATACCGCTACCCGTCTGGCCCGCTACATGTTCGCTGAGTTCTTTGTGGAGCCTGGTAAGACCCGCGAGGACCTGACCGGCTGGAAGCGCGTCATCACCAATCCCTACGTTGCTACCGCCATCACCGTGGTGGCCGGCGTGGCTCTGGGCCTCACCGGTTACGCCAAGATCTGGGCTCTGTTCGGCGCTGCCAACCAGCTGCTGGCTGCTCTGGGTCTGCTGGCCGTGTGCTGCTGGCTGGGTAAGATCGGCCGCAACAACAAGATGTTCTACTTCCCCATGTTCTTCATGCTGATCGTAACTCTGACCTCTCTGGTCTTCACCATCAAGGCTCAGATCGTCGGCATCATGGCCGGCGGCGACGGTGTGGCATGGTTCTACATCCGCGGCATCATCGGTGTTCTGCTGGTCATCCTGGCCATCGACCTGGTGGTGGAGGGCATCCGTGCTCTGGGCCGCAACGCCAAGGCAGCGGCTGCCAAGTAAAACAGCATTTCCTCACCATTTCACTTCTCAGACAAAGGGTCTCCGCCAAGCGGAGACCCTTTATCACGTCCTGCGGAAAATGCCGTCCGTCAGCAGGAGGCTCCCCTCCCTGCTTGCATACGGACGGCATTTCCGCTATAATAGGGCTACTGCAAATGAGACAAGGAGGACCCCATATGAACCGAAAAAGATGGATCGCGCTGCTGCTGGCCATGGTGATGGCGCTGGGTCTCGTGGGCTGCGGCGGCAAGACGCCGGACGCCGCGCCCGGCCCTGAGCCGGATCAAAGCACGGACGGCGCCGTTACCGTCACCGATATGATCGGCCGCGAGGTCACCGTCATCCCCGGCAGCTATCAGCGTGTGGTGTGCATCGGCGCAGGGGCCCTGCGGATCTACAGCTACGTGGGCGATGCGGCGCTGCTGTGCGGCGTGGAGGACATTGACAACACCACGCTCTCTGAGCGGCCCAAGATGTTTGACAACGTGGCGCGGCCCTACGTGATGGCCTACGGCGACGTGTTCGCCCAGCTGCCCTCCTGCGGCGTGGGCGGCCCCAACGCCCAGGCGGCGGAGGCGGAGAAGATCCTCGCCTGCCAGCCGGACATCATCATCTCCGAGTACAAGGACGTGGAGAAGGCCGATGCCCTGCAGGAGCAGGTGGGCGTACCGGTCATCACCACCAGTACCGGCCCCGACGGCGTATTTGACGATGCTTTCCGGACCTCCCTGCAGCTGCTGGGCCAGCTGTTCGGACGGCAGGAGCGGACACAGGAGCTCATCGCCTTCATTGACAGCCAGACTGCAGAGCTCACCAGCCGCACTGCCGGTGTGGCGGATGAGGACAGGCCCGGCGTGTACATCTGCGGGCTGGGCAACTGGGGCACCACGGACCATCTGATGACTTCCCAGAGCTACGCCGCGTTCCGCGTGGCCAACATCCGCAATGTGGCCACGGACCTGGGCAAGGACGGTGTGCAGCCCATCGAGGAAGAGAAGTTCGCGGCGCTGGGCGACAGCATGGACATCATGATCCTGGACGCGGCGGCGGTGAAGAACATCGCGCCGCTGTATCAGGAGGACCCCCGCCTGTTTGACGGCTGTAAGGCCTGGGAAAACGGGCAGGTCTATCTGGAGATGGCCTACAACGCCTACTACACCAACCACGAGATCGCGCTGGCCAACGCCTGGTACGCCGCCAAGGTGGTGTATCCCGACCTGTTCGCCGATGTGGACATGACCGCCAAGACCAATGAGATCACCCGGATGTTCCTGGGTCAGGAGCTGGCGAAGCAGATCTTCGCCTGCCCCTCCAGCTTCGGCGGCTATCAGCAGATCGACACCGCAGCGTTCTTCAGCTGAGCGTAAAAAAGACACCTCCTGTCTCGGCAGGAGGTGTCTTTTTTACGTTTTTTTCTGCCGCGTCAGCATCCGCACCGCGTATTTCAGGAACATCCGCACTGCGGGGGACAGGTCGGCCTTGGAGTGGAGGGCGATGCCCAGGGTGATGGAGGCGGGCGGGTCCACCGGCAGCATCACGATGTCGCAGATGCGCCTCTCGGTGATGAGCTTATTCATAACGCTCATACCAAGCCCCTGCTCTACCATGGACATGGCGGAGAGGCTCTCCAGCGTGGTGAACTGCACGTTGGGCACGATACCCGTCCGGTGGAACAGGGCCATCAGGTCGTCGTCGCAGCCCTTGGCGGGCATGATGAACCGGTCCACGGCGCAGTTAGCCAGTGGATAGGCTTTGGCACGGGCAAGCGGGTGGTCCTTTGGCAGCAGGGCCAGCATGGGGTCCTCCGCCAGGGGTATCCAGTCGTAGGGCATGTCCTCCTGATAGCTGAGGAAACCGATATCCGCCGTGCGGTCGTCCAGCCACTGGGCCACCTCCTGCCAGATGCCCTCCAGCAGGTTCACATGTATCTGCGGGTAGTCCCGCTGGAACGCGCCGATCACCGCCGGCAGCCAGTGGGTAGCGATGCTGGAATAGGCCGCGATGTTGACACTGCCGATGAGCAAGCCGTTCATCTCCGCCGACAGCTCGAAGATGCGGTCCTCCTGCCGCAGGAACTTGCGGATGGCAGGCAGCAGCAGACGTCCGTTCTCCGTCAGGCTTACGCCCTTGGTGTTCCGGCGGAACAGCGGGAAGCCGAGCTCCTTCTCCAGCGCTGTCACCAGTTGGTTCACGCCGGAGGGCGTGTAGCTCAGGGCCTCCGCCGCTTTGGAAAAGCTGCCGGTATCCGCTGCCACCACAAAGGCTCTGCACCGTGCCGTCTCCATGGTCGTCCCTCCTGTCGTGTCGTTTTTCTGATTGTACTATACCGCCGCGGAAACCGCAAGTGCCGCCTGCGTCCGCGGTAAAAAAGCCGCTCCGCAATGGCGGCTTTTTTATGCTTCCTGCCTATTGCACGGCGGTGGGGCGGCAGGGTACAATGGAAAAAAACGGAAAGGACCCACGCCTATGAATACCCGTAAGCTCACCCGTACCGCGCTGTTTGCCGCACTCACCGCCGCAGGCGCGTTTATCCGCATTCCGCTGGGATACTCCTCCATCACGCTGCAATTCCTCTGCACCGCTATGGCCGGATGCCTGCTGGGCCCCGCCTACGGCGCGGCCAGTCAGGCGGTGTATGTGGCGCTGGGGCTCATCGGCCTGCCCATCTTCACTCAGGGCGGCGGGCTGTCGTACCTGATGCAGCCCACCTGCGGCTTCCTCATCGGGCTCATCCCCACGGCGTGGCTCATCGGCCTGCTGACGGCCAAGCGGGAGCTGCGGCCCCTGCGGACGGCGGCGGCGTGTCTGGCGGGCCTCGCCATGCTGTATGCCGTGGGCCTGCCCTACATGGCGGCGATCCTCAACGGGTACATGGGCAAGGGCATGGATGTCTCCGCCATCCTGTGGGCCGGTATGCTGCCGTTCCTGCCCGGGGACATGCTGAAGATCGCCGTCACCGCGCTGCTGGCCCCCCTGCTGCAGAAGCGTCTGCCAGCTGCGTCATAAGCGTCTGGGCGAAGGCTCCTGCGCGAGACGCCTTTTCTCCGTCCATGAACGCGGTGCCGCAGCCCATGTGGCGCTCCTCCAGACTGCCCAGCCAGCGCATACCGGTATGGCGGCACCAGCGGCGCATCCCCTCCGCAAAGAGGTCTGTACCCTTCTCCGGCCGGCAGCCGCAGGTCAGCACCGCCGCCATGGGCTTGCCCGCCAGCAGCGCAGGGCCCTTGCCACGCGGGCCGTAGTACTTGTCCATGGCGTAGACCAGCCGGTCCAGCGCCGCCTTCACGGGGGCCGTGCAGTACCAGGAGTAGATGGGCGTGGCCAGCAGCGTCAAGTCGCTTCGGAGGATGCTGTCGAATATGGGCTGCATGTCGTCGTCCAGAACGCAGGCGGGCGCCTCCCAGTCCTGCTGACAGCCCAGACAGGCGCGGCAGCCCTCGATTTTCAGGTCGTAGAGGTCGTAGATCTCCGCCGCGTGGCCCGCCTGACGCCACGTCTCCAGCAGCGGCATCAGCAGTGCGCGGGTATTGCTCTCGGCGCCCCGCGGGCTTCCGAACAGTACGGTCATTCTCATGGCAGTCCCTCCTCTATTGTCGTGAGACCCCCGTGCCGCTGAGGCGGCACGGGGGTCTTTTCCTCTATACACAGGATGATAGCACACCGCGCACGGTGACGCAAGAGGGCATCAGCGCTTGAACACACCGAACAGCCCCTTCTTCTCGTAGGGCGCGGAGGAGACTTCCTTCACCTCGTAGCCCGTGTCCTTGATGGCGGCACGCAGCGCCCTCTCGTCCACCGGCTGCTCCGACAGGATCACTGTCTCACCTCTGGTGTGGGAGGACGTGACCTTCTTCACGCTGCAGGTGCGGCGCACCACATCGTTGATGTGGCTCTCGCACATGCCGCAGGCCATACCGTCGATCTTCAGAATCGTTTCGATCATGATGATACCTCCAATTTGAAATGTGTCAAGACCTCCGGCTGCCGCCGGAGGTCTTGCACGGTTATCCCTTGTGCCCGCCATGGCACTCACCGTGCATGGCACAGTGCGCGCAGCCGGCACCGCAGGAGTTTTTTCCCGCCTTCTTCTGACGCAGCAGGTATCTGACGATGAGAAATACGATGACGATCAGTAAGGCACAAATCAATATGGTGGCAAGGTTTGCCGCGATCCAATCCAGCATGAAAATCACTCCTTTGCTTGTAAATCAGGGTCGCTCAGGTCATCAGACTCTGGCGCTGAGCTTGGTGGCCTCCTTGTAGGGGCGGACCAGCATGTAGATCAGGCCGGCCAGCAGGATGACCGCCACGATCACGCCCAGAACGTTGGCGCTGCCGGTGAAGAGGCTGCCGAACTGGTTGATCATCAGGGCGACGACATAGGCGAAGCCGCACTGATAGCCGATGGCGAACCAGGTCCACTTGGCGTTGTTCATCTCACGCTTGATCGCGCCGATCGCCGCGAAGCAGGGAGCGCACAGCAGGTTGAACACCAGGAAGCTGTAACCGGTGATACCGGTAAACGCCGCAGCCATGGCATCGTAGACGCTGCCGTCGCCGCCGCCGTACAGGATGCCCAGAGTGCCGACGATGTTCTCCTTGGCCACCAGACCGGTGATGGAGGCCACGGTAGCCTGCCAGTTGCCCCAGCCCAGAGGCGCAAAGATCCAGGCGATAGCGCCGCCGATGGCAGCCAGAATGGAGGAGTCGATCTCGGACTCATCCAGCATGCGGAACGTGCCGTCCACCCAGCCAAAGTAGGTGGTGAACCACACGAAGATGGTGGACAGAAGGATGATGGTGCCGGCCTTCTTGATGAAGGACCAGCCGCGCTCCCACATGGAACGGAGCACGTTGCCCAGAGTGGGCCAGTGGTAGGCGGGCAGCTCCATAACGAAGGGAGCGGGGTCGCCGGCAAACATTCTGGTCTTCTTCAGCATGATGCCGGAGATGATGATGGCAGCCATGCCGATGAAGTAAGCGGAGGTGGACACGATGGCGCTGCCGTTGAACAGGGCGCCGGCGATCATGGCGATGAAGGGCACCTTCGCGCCGCAGGGGATGAACGTGGTGGTCATGATGGTCATACGACGGTCACGCTCATTTTCAATGGTACGGGAGGCCATAACACCGGGCACACCGCAGCCCACGCCGATGAGCATGGGGATGAAGGACTTACCGGACAGGCCGAACTTGCGGAAGATACGGTCCAGAACGAAGGCGATACGGGCCATATAGCCGCAGGCCTCCAGGAAAGCCAGCATCAGGAACAGCACCAGCATCTGGGGAACAAAGCCCAGAACGGCGCCGACACCGGCCACGATACCGTCAAGGATCAGGCCGCTCAGCCAGTCAGCCGTACCGGAGGACTCCAGCGCGTCGCCGATCAGAACAGGGATACCGGGGACCCACACGCCGTAGTCGGCGGGGTCGGGCTCGTCAAAGCCGTTCTCATTGAGGTAAGCCGCAGCGTCCACGTAGGTGACGCCAACAGTGGTGTCCTTATCGGCGCCGTCAGGGATGGCGTCGTAGTAGGCGGTCATGGTATTGATCGCCAGAGTCTCCTCGTCCTCCACGTCCACCGTAGCGGTGGCGTTGCTGTCGGAGGTGAAGGCATTCACCTGAGCCAGAATGGCATCAGCATCGAAGTCCTCCGCCTCGGTGTCGATCTCAATGCCCAGGAAAGCTTCCACAGCCTGCACAGAGGCGGTGTACTCATCGCTGGCATCGTTGTAGGCGCTGGAGCCGATGCCCAGCAGGTGCCAGCCGTCGCCGAACACGCCGTCGTTGGCCCAGTCGGTAGCGGGGGCGCCCACGGCCACCATGGCGATCCAGTACACCAGGAACATGACCAGTGCGAAGATGGGCAAACCCAGCCAGCGGTTGGTCACGATGCGGTCGATCTTATCGGAAGCGGACAGCTCGCCTTTGGCCTTCTTCTGCTTGTAGCAGCCCTTGATGATCTGGGCGATATAGACATAGCGCTCGTTGGTGATGATGCTCTCCGCGTCGTCATCCAGCTCCTTCTCGGCAGCCTTGATGTCCTCCTCGATGTGGCCCATGACGGTGGCGTCGATCTTCAGCTGCTCCAGCACCTTGTCGTCACGCTCGAAGATCTTGATGGCGTACCAGCGCTGCTGCTCCTCGGGCATGTTATGTACAGCGGCCTCCTCGATGTGGGCGATGGCGTGCTCCACGGGGCCGGAGAAGGTGTGCATGGGGATGGTCTTAGTGTTGCCGGCAGCCTCCACAGCAGCCTCTGCGGCGGCCATGACGCCGTCACCCTTCAGGGCGGAGATCTCCATCACCTTGCAGCCCAGCTCGCGGCTGAGCTCAGCCACGTTGATCTGGTCGCCGTTCTTGCGGACCACGTCCATCATATTGATGGCGATGACAACGGGGATACCCAGTTCGGTCAGCTGAGTGGTCAGGTAGAGGTTGCGCTCCAGGTTGGTACCGTCAATGATGTTCAGGATGGCATCGGGGCGCTCATTGATCAGATAGTTACGGGCAACCACTTCCTCCAGCGTGTAGGGGGACAGGGAGTAGATGCCGGGCAAGTCCATGATGACCACATCCTCGTGCTTCTTCAGACGGCCCTCTTTCTTCTCCACGGTGACGCCGGGCCAGTTACCAACGAACTGGTTGGAGCCGGTCAGCGCATTGAACAGCGTGGTCTTACCGCAGTTGGGGTTGCCCGCCAACGCGATCTTGATTTGTTTTTCCATATGTCTCTCCTTTCGGTTAGCTTAACTTAACCATGACTCACAAAAATCACTCGACCTCGATCATCTCGGTATCCGCCTTGCGCAGGCTCAGCTCGTAGCCGCGGACAGTGACCTCCATGGGGTCGCCCAGAGGCGCTACCTTGCGGACGTAAACTTCCACGCCCTTGGTGATGCCCATGTCCATGATCCGGCGCTTGACAGGGCCTTCGCCGTGGAGCTTTACGACTTTGGCGGTCTCGCCGATCTTCACTTCACGTAACGTTTTCATTGTTCTTCTCTCCTTCTATGTGTTTTTTATGAACTTGTTCATACCATGATCTTGCGGGCCATTTCCTCGCTGATGGCCACACGGGCTTCCTTCACCTTGACGATGATGTTGCCGCTCATAGACGCCACCACCGTGGCGGTCCCGCCGGCCACAAAGCCCAGATCCTCCAGATGCTTCTTGACCTCCGGAGAACCGCCCACCTTGAGGATCAGATTCTCCGCTCCCACATCTGCCAAAGCCAAAGGCATCATGTTATCCCCTCCGTTTTCTACAGTTAGTCTGCACTAACCTGTGTCTGAAAAAGAATGGCTGTCACTGCCGCCATTTATGCAGGAGGTTAGCCATATCTAACCAGCGGAGATAGTTTAGTACATCTAACCGCTTTTGTCAAGCCCCTGTTATCAATTTTTTTCGCCCCTTGCAAATTTGGTTAAACTATGTTAACGTATAGGTACTCTGAAACGGAACGTTGGTGAATTTTATGCAGATACTGAGGGCGTCTGAGGATTATCTGGAGGCCATGCTGATGATGCAGAAGGAGCACGGGTATGTCCGCTCCATCGACATCGCAGAGAAGCTGGGCGTGACGAAGCCCAGCGTGACGTATGCCACCAAGCGGCTGCGGGAGAACGGGTACATCACCATGGATAAGGACGGGCTCATCACCCTGACGGAGCAGGGGATGTCCATCGCCTCCAGCATGCTGGACCGGCACCATACGCTGACCCGCTTCCTGATGGCGCTGGGCGTGGATCGGGAGACGGCGGAGGCCGATGCCTGCAAAATGGAGCACGACATCAGCCAGACCAGCTTCGAGGCCATCTGCCGCCATGCGCGGGACCACCTGTAAGAGATGCGGAAAGACGCCTTTGCACGTGCAAAGGCGTCTTTTTTTGCGCTTACAGGGCCGCGAACAACACGACGCCCTTCTTTTTCAGCCAGCGGTACAGCCACACACAGGCCAGCAGTGTCAGCACGGCAAAGATGCCCATGTACGCCGCCGCGCCCAGACGCTGCCCCGCCAGCAGGAAGCCGAACAGCAGCACCAGCGCGTAGCCCCAGCCGCCCAGGAGGGTGATGGCCACGCAGGCGCTCTGCTTGATGGGCGCCAGCTCGCTGGTCCAGTGGAGGTGGGGCATCTTCAGGCCCAGCGTCAGTCCCAGCAGGGCCGAAAACGCCACGAACAGCAGGGTCAGTACCGCCATCAGTGCTGTCTCCGCCGCCGCCATGGGCAGCGCGATGACCGCGCATACCAGGCACACCAGCATCGGTATAGCCGTCAGCAGCAGCTGGAACCGCAGCTTGGCCCGCAGCACCTGCCACGGCGTCACCGGCAGAGACTGGAGCAGCCACAGGCTCTTTCCCTCCAGGGACACGGAGGGCGCCGCCATGTCGTTCATGGCCGCCAGCATACACAGCGCCGCCGTCAGCATCACCGACAGGTACGCTCCCGCCTCGGCCCCCAGAGCCGCGCCCAAAGCGGCGCGGATGTCGGCCCCCTTCCACAGCAGGGTGAAGCCCGCCAGCGGCATCAGCAGGACGCCCATCCCGCAGTTGAGCATGTAGTTGGGGCTGGCGGTGAAGCGGCACAGCTCCTTGCTCAGCAGCGCCGACGACACGGAGCGGCGCACCGCCGCCCTCTCCCGATAGGCCCGTTTGGCCGACTGGCCGGTGGCGGTGGCGATCCGGATGAAGCTGCGGCGCAGCAGGACCCACAGTGCCGCGAACAGTGCCAGTATCACCGCCGAGACCGTCAGCATGGCCGTAATGTCGCCGGTGCCCACCCTGCCCAGCAGGTACAGCGGATAGGCCGCGCCCTTGATCCGTGCGCCGTAGACGGCGGCGCTGCGCAGCAGCTCCTGCAGCAGGTCCTCGGCCTTGAAATAGAAGAAGTAGTAAGCTCCGAAGAACACCAGTGACAGCACCACGGTGATGAAGCTCTTATTTTTCAGCTTCTGGCTGATCTTGGCCACCAGCCAGCCCAGCACACAGGACAGCGTCAATACGAACACGGACAGCAGGAACACCAGCAGCACACCGCCGATCACGGCGGCGGCCGGTGCAGGCGTGGCCACCCAGTAGACGATGACCGCCGGCAGCATCACCACGCCGCTGTACATCAGGCCCATCAGGTACACGCCCAGCAGGCGGGACGCCATCAGGGTGTTGACGGGGATGGGCATGCTCAACAGCAGATCGTTATCCTTGGCCAGGTACAGTCCGGAGTAGGTGTTGAACACGCTGCCGAAGGCGCCCAGCAGCGTGGCCAGCAGAGCCATCAGCGCGAAGTACAGCCAGTCCAGACCCGCGGCGGTCAGCGGCGTACACAGAGCCGCAGACAGGACCGTGAACATGCCGCCCAGGATCACCACCATCAGCACCGCGAACAGCACGATGTAGGCGGCCACCGCCGCCTTGGAGCGGGCCTTGTTGGTCTTGGGGTTATAGAAGTAGTTGCGGAAGATCTCCGTCAGCTGCTTTTTCAGAAGGACGCTCAGCATGTCTCGTCCTCCAGCTCCAGGAACACCTGCTCCAGGGAGTCGTCACCCTTGACCTCCTCCATGGTGCCGGAGCGGATGAGGCGGCCGCCCTTGATGATAGCCACCTTGTCACACAGCTTCTCCGCCACCTCCAGCACGTGGGTGGAGAAGAAGATGGCCCCGCCCTGATCGCACAGCTCCCGCATCATGCCCTTCAGCAGGTGGGACGCCTTGGGATCCAGACCTACGAAGGGCTCATCCATAATAACGAGTCTGGGCTGGTGCAGCCAGGCGGCGATAATGGCCAGCTTCTGCTTCATGCCGTGGGAATAGGCAGCAATGGGCTGGGCCAGATCGTCCGTCAGCTCGAACCGCGCCGCGTAGTCGCGGATGCGGGCCTGCCGGTCCGCCGCGCCGACGCCGAAGATGTCGGCGATAAAGTTCATGTATCTGATGCCGCTCATGAACTCGTAGAGGTCGGGGTTGTCGGGGATATACGCCAGTTCCCGCTTGCAGGCCAGCGGCTCGGTCTGGATGGAGCGGCCGTTGATGGTGATGTTCCCCTCATCGAAGGGCAGGATGCCCACCGCCGCCTTCAGCGTGGTGGTCTTACCGGCGCCGTTGTGGCCGATGAAGCCGTAGATCTCTCCGGCCTGGATGTGCAGGCTCAGATCATCTACGGCTTTCTTATCGCCGTAAGTCTTGGTCAGGTGCTGGATCTTCAGCATAATACTCTCCTCTGTGCCGCGCCGCCAACAGGCGCGGACGGTCCAATGGATGGTTGCATACGAGTTTATTATACGGGCTGTCCCCTGCTCTGTCAACACAGCGGGCAGGAAGAACGGTGCGCTCCCTGAAAACGGAAGCGCACCGCCGCGTTATGCCTTGACGGGGAACGTGACGCGGATCTCCGTGCCCTTCCCCAGCTCGCTTTTCAGTTCGATGACGCCGTGGTGATACTGGACGGCGTGCTTCACGATGGACAGCCCCAGGCCCGTGCCGCCGGATGCCTTGGAATGGCTCTTGTCCACGCGGTAGAACCGCTCGAACACGCGATCCTGCTGGTCGGCGGGGATGCCGATGCCCGTATCCCGCACCATGACGGCGGCGGTACCGCCGGTACACGATACCGACAAGTCCACGCGGCCGCCGGTAACGTTGTACTTGATGGCATTGTCGCACAGGTTATACACGATCTCGTACAGCAGGCGGCGCACGCCCTCCAGCTCCGCCGGCTGACCCTCCACCGTGACGGTCACGTCACGGGCCGCCGCCGCAGTCTGGAGATTCTCCGCAGCCTCCCGCGTCACCTCCAGCAGGTCCACGGTCTCCGTGGGCATGGGCTCGCCCTCGTCCAGCTGGGACAGGCGGATGATGTCGCCGATCAGCGTCACCAGACGCTGGGCCTCGGAGCGGATATGTCCCACAAAGCGGGGCACGTCCTCCTGCTTCACCATGCCGTTTTCCAGCAGCTCCGCGCTGCCGATGATACCCTGCAAGGGCGTTTTCAGCTCGTGGGAAACGTTGGCGGTGAACTCCCGCCGGTTCTGCTCGGCAAAGGCGCGCTCCGTCACGTCGAACACCAGCAGCACCGTGCCCGCTGTACGGCCCTCCGTCTGGATGCGGCTGATGTCGAATTGATACTCTCTGCCGCCGCGCCGGCCGCGGAACTCGCTGTGGCCCTCCTGCGCCGCAGTGCGCAGACCGTCGCTGAGGGATACATCGCGGTCCACCGTCAGGATATCCTGACCCACACATGCGTTGTCGGTGCCCAGCAGGCGCTGGGCCGCCGGATTGATGCTGAGGATCCTGCCGTTCTCGTCCAGCAGCACCAGACCCTCATTCATGCTGCCGGTGATCTGCTGGAACTCCTCGGCCCGACGCTTCAGCTCGTCCATCTGCCGGTCGATCTGGCGGCGCTGGTGCTCCATCCGCCGCAGCAGGGGCGCCAGTTCCTCATAGGTATCGTTCTCCAGCGGGTTCTCCAGATCCAGGCGGTTCAGAGGCTCGGTGATTCGCTTGGCCAGCCGTCCGGCCAGCACGCCGGACAGGATCAGCACCGCGATGACCAGCAGCAACAGCGGCTGCAGCATATTCAGCATCAGCACACCCGCCGTCACGCGGACGGAGGACAGGCGCAGCACCGTGCCATCCGGCAGGAGCTTGGCGTAGTATACCGTCTTTTGCAGCAGGGTACTGCTGTACCGGCTGCTCTCTCCCTCGCCGTAGGCCAGGGCCTGCCGCACCTCCTGACGCTGGGCGTGGTTCTCCATGGCGGAGGCATCTGCCTGGGTATCGTACAGCACGGCGCCGTCCGCCGCCACCCAGGTGATGCGGTACTGGTCGGACTCCAGTTGGCGGAGGTAGTCCTCACCGCTCTGGGTCACGCCCACCGCCGCCAGGCTCAGTTCGTCCCGCAGCTGGGACTCCTGCACGCGGCCAAAGTAGCTGTACAGCACGCCCACCACCAGCGCCAGCGCCGCCAGCAGCACCACCACGCCCACCAGCAGTGTGGACCGGAAAATACGTCTTGTCATGGTATTGTTCACAGCTGCGCCCTCCATCGATAGCCCACGCTGCGCACCGTTTCGATATGCTCGCCATAGGCCCCCAGCTTCTGCCGCAGGGTGCGGATGTGCATGTCGATGGTGCGGCTCTCGCCGCAGAAGTCCATGCCCCACACCTGCTCCATCAGCTGGTCGCGGGTAAAGGCCGTACCCATATGGGACAGGAACAGCCGCAGCAGCTGGAACTCCTTGTACGTCAGCTCCACCCGCACGCCGTCAGTGGTGACGGTGTGCTCCTGGGTATCCACGGCAAGGCCGCCGCAGCGCAGTACCTGCTGCTGTACCGGCCTGCACCGGCGCAGCACCGCCTTGACACGGGACACCAGCTCCATGACGCCGAAGGGCTTGGTCAGGTAGTCGTCCGCTCCCAGATCCAGCCCCAGTATTTTGTCATACTCCGCGCCCTTGGCCGTGGCCATGATGACGGGGATATCCCGCAGAGCGGGGTCGGCCTTCATGCGGCGCAGCAGCTGGATGCCGTCGATCTCCGGCAGCATTACGTCCAGCACCACCAGCTCCGGCCGGTCCTTCTCCAGCGCCGCCCAGAAGGCCGCGCCATCGGCAAAGCCCTCCGCGGAAAAGCCCGTGGAGTTCAGTGCGTATACTTCGATATCCCGAATACTGGCGTCGTCCTCCACGCACCAGATCATGGGTCATCCCTCCTTGTGTACGCCGGTGACGGAGAACTCCACCCACTCGGCGATATTTGTGGCATGGTCGCCGATGCGCTCCAGATACTTGGCGATCATCAGCAGGTCCAGGGCCGTGCCGCCCTCCGCCGGATCGTTGGCGATGCGGTGGATCAGCGCCTGCTTGACCCGTTCGAAGTAGTCGTCCACCGTGTCGTCGTGGGCGATGACCTGCTCCGCCAGCTCCACATCCTGCCGCACGTAGGCGTCCACGCTGTCGCTGACCATGCCGATGGCGGCCTCCGCCATCTTCTGCAGCAGCACGTGGCTCTCCGCCGGTACGTCCGCCAGATACAGTACGATCTCGGCGATGTCGTCGGCCTGGTCACCGATGCGCTCCATGTCCGTGATCATCTTCAGGGCCGCGGAGATACGGCGCAGGTCGCCGGCCACCGGCTGCTGGTGCAGCAGCAGCCGCAGGCACAGGTTCTCGATGTCCCGCTCCTTCCGGTCGATCTCCCGGTCCAGCGGCGGCACCTGCTGGGCCAGCGCCTTATCCCCTGTGGTCAGGGCCTTGGCGGCCAGCGCGATCACGCGCTCGCACAGCGCGCCCATCTCGATCAGCTCCCGATGCAGCTGGGCCAGCTGCTCATCAAAGCGGCTCCTCATCAGCCAAACCTCCCCGTAATGTAATCCTCGGTCTTTTTCTGGGACGGCGTGGAGAATATGCGCTCCGTGTCGTCGTACTCGATCAGCTCACCCAGCAGGAAAAACGCGGTACGGTCCGAAATACGCAGCGCCTGCTGCATATTGTGTGTGACGATAACAATAGTGTACTGTTTTTTCAGCTCAATTGCAAGCTCCTCTATTTTCGATGTGGAGATGGGGTCCAGCGCCGACGTGGGCTCATCCATCAGCAGCACCTGCGGCTCCACCGCCAGCGCCCGGGCGATGCACAGGCGCTGCTGCTGGCCGCCGGAGAGGCCCAGTGCGTTTTTCTTCAGCCGGTCCTTCACCTCGTCCCAGATGGCTGCCGAGCGCAGGGACTGCTCCACGATCTCGTCCAGCTTGGCGCGGTTCCGCACGCCGTGGGTGCGGGGCCCGTAGGCCACATTGTCGTAGATACTCATGGGGAACGGGTTGGGCTTCTGGAACACCATGCCCACCTGCCGCCGCAGCTCATTGACATCCACATCGGGGGCAAAGATGTCCCTGCCATCGTAGCGCACCGTACCCTCGATGCGCACGCCCGGCACCAGATCGTTCATGCGGTCCAGCGTCTTGAGAAACGTGGACTTGCCGCAGCCGGACGGCCCGATGAGAGCCGTGATGCTCTTTTCCGGTATCTCCATGCTCACATGGTGCAGCGCCTGGGTACTGCCGTACCACAGGTTCAGATCCTCCACCGTGATGATATCGCTCATAGGCTCCTCCGTTTCTTGAAATAGCGTCCCGTCAGGCTGGCCGCCAGATCGATGAGCAGCGCCAGCGCCATCAGGATGGCGGCGATGGCGAAGGCCACATCGAACTCACCCTGCTCCTTGGCGTAGACGTACAGTGCCACCGACAGCGTAGCGCCTGCGCCCTGCAGCGTTTCGCCCAGGCTGCCGTACAGCGCGTGGGCGAAGCCTGCGGTATAGAGAAGTGCCGCCGTCTCGCCCAAGATGCGGCCCACCGCCAGGATGCAGCCGGTGATGACGCCGTCCACGCAGCCCGGCAGCACCACCGTCCGGATGGTACGCCACTTCCCTGCTCCCAGGCCGAATGCGCCCTCGCGGTAGCTCTGGGGTACGGTCTTCAGGCTCTCCTGCGTGGTGCGCATGATGGTGGGCAGGTTCATGATGACCAGCGTCATCGCGCCGGCGATCAGGGATTTCTTCATACCCAGAAATTGACAGAAGAACATCTGGCCCACCAGACCGTAGATGATGGACGGGATGCCGGACAGCGTCTCCGCCGCGTACTCAATGACCGCCACCAGCTTCCGGTTGCCCGCGTACTCCGTCAGGTACACCGCCGCGCACACGCCTACCGGCAGGACGATCAGCAGCGTGGTCAGCACCATGCAGACGGTGCTGATGATGTCCGGCAGGATGCCGATGGTGTCGTCCAGATAGCTGGGCTTGGTGCTCAGCAGCTGCCACGACAGGTTTGGCACACCCTTGGCCAGCACGTAGATGATGAGGAACGCCGCCAGCGCGCAGGTGATGACCGCGCACAGCACCATCAGTCCCCGCATCACAGCGCCCCAGACCCTGCGGCGGGCGGTAAAATTCGTCTTGTCCATGTCTTACTTCTCCTTACTGCGCTTCAGGAAGAAATTCAGCGCCGCGTTGATGAGCATGATGAACAGGAACAGCACCAGTGCGATGGAAAACAGCGCCTGCCGCTGCAGGCCCGCCGCCGCGTACCCCATCTCGCTGGCCACGGCGGTGGTCAGGAACCGCACGCTCTCAAACAGCTTCGGCATATTGGGCACGTTGCCGGACACCATCATCACGGCCATGGCCTCGCCGATGGCGCGGCCCACACCCAGCACCACCGCTGCCGCGATACCGCTGCGGGCGGCGGGAACGGACACCTTGAACCATGTCTCCGTGGCCGTGGCGCCCAACGCCAGCGATGCGTCCTCGTACTCCCGCGGCACCGCCTCCAGTGCCGTCATGGCCACGTTGATGATGGACGGCAGGATCATGATGGCCAGCACGATGATGGCCGCCAGCAGACCGGAGCCGTCAGGAATACGGAATAGCTTCCGGATGCCCGGCACCAGCACCAGCATGCCCACCAGGCCGTACACCACCGACGGGATACCCGCCAGCAGGCTCACCGCCGAGGACACCACTGCTTTCAGACGCGGCGGCGCCATTTTCGCCAGAAACACGGCTGTCATGAATCCCACCGGTACGCCCAGCAGGATGGCCCCTGCCGTGCCGTACACGCTGGTGAGGATGAAAGGCAGGATGCCGAACTGGGGCGTGGCCGCGTTGGAATCCCACACCTTGCCGAACAGGAACTTCACCAGTCCGATCTCCCGAATGGCGGGGATGCCGGAAATGATGAGGTAGACTGAGATCAGCAGCACACAGCCCACCGTTACCAGACCCATCAGCAGGAACCAGCCGTGTATGGCGTTCTCCAGAACTCGTTTTACTTTCATGTGCGTACCTCCGCATAGGGGGCAAGGCGGCGCCCGTCGCCGAGCGTCGCCTGCCGCGCCTTACCTTCAGTTGGCCGCTACTGCGCCGGCCTTGGCGATGATGTCTGCCGCATCAGCAGAGGTGGCGTAGTCGAAGAAGGACTGTGCCGCAGCGGAGAGGGTCTTGCCCTCCACCGTCACCAGCACGAAGGGACGCTGCACCGGATAGCTGCCGTCCTTGACGGTGGCCTCGCTGGGGGTGACGCCGTCCACACTCAGGGCCTTCACGCTGTCCTTGATGGCCGCCAGAGAGGCGTAGCCGATGGCGTCGGGATTCTGGCTCACGGCGGTGATGACATCGCCGGTGGAGGTCAGTTCCTGACGGTACTGGCACTTATCCTTGGTGCCGGTGATGGACTCGAAGCCGTCGCGGGTGCCGCTGGCCGCCTCGCGGCCGATCAGCACGACCTCGGCATCGCTGCCGCCCACGTCCTTCCAGTTGGTGATCTCGCCGGTGTACAGCTTGGCGATCTGCTCGATGCTCAGGTCGCTGACGGGATTGTCGGGGTGGACAATGATGGCGATGCCATCGTAGGCCAGCACCGTCTCCTTCAGGCCGGCCGCCTTCTCCTCGTCCTTCAGGGCACGGGAGGAAAGGCCGATGTC
>CEAB01069390.1_pt1 | contig 57007 bp, 44 predicted proteins | sample 557651 | NCBI WGS metagenome assembly CEAB01 (sample SAMEA3182046, study PRJEB8094) | gut metagenome | biome: human; feature: gut; material: Stool; isolation source: human stools | place: Canada | collected 2011-11-15 | reverse complement strand
AAGCCGCAGAGCGTCGGCATGCGCGGGTCGTCCCAGCCGGAAACGCGCCCGGTCTCGACCAGCAAGCGGAGCTTGCGCTTGGACATGACCGTGTGGTCAATGCCGAGTCTGGCAAACTCGATCTGGCGCGGCTTGTGATAAGGGATGGAAATATTGCTGACCACCCAGTCATAAAGCGGGCGATGCGCCTCAAATTCCAGCGAGCACAGCGAGTGCGTAATGCCCTCGAGCGCGTCTTGAATCGGGTGAGCAAAGTCGTACATCGGATAGATGCACCACTTGTCGCCCTGGCGGTGATGGTGCATGTAGCGGATGCGGTAGATGACGGGGTCTCGCATGTTGAAGTTGCCGGAGGCAAGGTCAATCTTTGCGCGGAGCGTCTTGGAGCCCTCCGGGAATTCGCCGTTTTTCATGCGCTCGAAAAGATCGAGGTTTTCTTCGACCGAACGGTCGCGGTACGGAGAGACTGCGGGCTTTCCGATGTCGCCGCGATACTCGCGGAACTGCTCCGCCGTCAGATCGCAGACATAGGCAAGTCCCTTTTTGATCAGCTCGACGGCGTATTCGTAGTCCTTTTCAAAATAATCCGAGCCATAGAAGAACCGGTCTCCCCAGTCAAAGCCCAGCCAGTGGATGTCCTGCTGGATGGCGTCGACATACTCGGCGTCCTCCTTGGTCGGGTTCGTGTCGTCCATACGCAGATTGCACAGACCGCCGAACTTTTCCGCCGTGCCGAAATCGATCGTCAGCGCCTTGCAGTGACCGATGTGCAGATAACCGTTCGGCTCCGGCGGAAACCGGGTGTGGACCTTCAGTCCTTCAAACTGCCCGCCGGGCGCGATGTCTTCTTCGATGAAGGCGTCGATGAAGTTTCTCGACTCCAATGGCTTTCTTTCTTCTTCCATGGTGATACATCCTCTCTGTGTGAATCCTGATTCTAAATATTATATACGATTTTATGCCGCAACGCAACGATGAAATATGCTTTCCCGGCAGATTCTGCTAAATGTATGAAATGACTGTAAAAAATACAAATTGCCTCTTTTCAATTCCCCGAAGATATTATAGAATAGACAAAGCTACAAATAAGGAGAGGTATGGCATGAGCGAACCAAAATATCATCGGGTGCTGCTGAAAATCAGCGGCGAGGCACTGGCGGGCGACGCGCACCGCGGGCTGGACTTTGACGTGATCGGCGGCGTGTGCGACGTGGTCAAAAAGTGCGTCGAAGCCGGCGTGCAAATCGGCATCGTCGTCGGCGGCGGCAACTTCTGGCGCGGCGTGAAAGACGGCGGCGACCGTATGGAGCGCACCAGAGCCGACCACATGGGCATGCTTGCGACCTGCATCAACGCCCTTGCCGTTGCAGACTGCCTCGAGCAGCGCGGCGTTGAGGTCCGCGTGCAGACCGCCATCGCCATGAACCAGATCGCCGAGCCCTATATCCGCAGCAAGGCAATCCGCCATCTGGAGAAAAACCGCGTGGTGATCTTCGGCTGCGGCACCGGCAACCCGTTCTTCTCGACCGATACCGGCGCGGTGCTGCGCGCGGCAGAGATCAATGCCGACGCGATTCTGCTGGCGAAGAACATCGACGGCGTCTATTCGGCAGACCCCGCAAAGGACCCGACGGCGGTCAAGTACGACGAAATCTCCTACGACGAGGTGCTGGCAAAGCATCTGGCGGTCATGGACTCGACCGCAACATCCCTTTCCATGGACAACCATATTCCCGTGCAGGTCTTCGCGCTGAAGGATCCGGAAAACATTCTGCGCGTGGTCATGGGCGAAAAAATCGGAACGATTGTGAAGGAGGAACTTTGATATGGCAGATCTCAAGCAGTTTGAACGCAAGATGGAAAAGACCCTGGAGGTTCTCGCCTCCGATTTCGGCGCAGTCCGCGCAGGCAGAGCCAACGCGCAGGTCCTCGACCGGATTACGGTAGAATACTACGGCACGCCCACACCCATCGGTCAGGTCGGCACAATTTCTTCGCCCGACCCCCGCACGCTCGTCATCCAGCCGTGGGATGGTTCGCTTCTGAAGACCATTGAAAAGGCGATTCAGGTCTCCGACCTCGGCATCAACCCGCAGAACGACGGCAGAGTCATCCGTCTGGTTTTCCCGCAGCTGACCGAGGAGCGCAGAAAAGAGCTGACCAAACAGGTCAAAAAATACGGCGAAGACGCCAAGGTTGCCATCCGCAATGTCCGCCGCGACGCGGTCGACTTTGTCAAGAAGGCGCAGAAGAAGGGTGAGCTGACCGAAGACGACCAGAAGAAGGCGGAAAAGGACATTCAGGACCTCACCGACAAATACATCAAAAAGGTCGACGAGATGTGCGGCAAGAAGGACAAGGAACTGATGGAAATCTGACCGCGTACCCTGCGAGACTGATTGGAATGATTGACAAGAGCCGCCGCCCGGCGGCTTTTGTTTTGAAAGGGAACACTATGGCGACACTGAAACAAACGCAGCCCGCTTTGGACCCTGCGCGCATGCCGCGCCACATTGCCATCATCATGGACGGCAACGGGCGCTGGGCGCAGAAACGCGGGCTTCCCCGCACAGCGGGGCATAAGGTCGGCGCGGAGACCTTCCGCCGCATCGCAACCTGCTGCAAAAATCTCGGGCTGGACTATCTGACCGTCTACGCCTTTTCCACCGAGAACTGGAAACGCTCGGAAGACGAGATCTCGACGATCATGCGCCTTTTCGAGGCGTATCTGCACGAGGCGATCGACACCATGGAGCGCGACCAGATCCGCCTGAAAATTCTCGGCGAGCAGTCGCGCATCAGCCCGGAGCTGCGGCGGCTCATTGCAAAAACCGACGAAATTTCCGCGCGCTACGACGGCTTTCAGGCAAACGTCTGCATCAACTACGGCGGACGCGATGAAATTGTCCGCGCCGCGCGGCGCTTTGCCGCGCTGTGCATGGAAGGAAGCTGCCGCCCGGAGGAGCTGACCGAGGGGCTTTTCTCGGGTCTTCTCGACACGGCGGGCATTCCGGACCCGGAGCTGATCATTCGCCCCTCGGGCGAAATCCGCACGTCCAACTTCCTGCTGTGGCAGTCGGCATATGCCGAGTATTATTTCACAGACGTGCTTTGGCCCGATTTTGACGAGGCAGAGCTGACCCGTGCCATTTTGTCCTATCAGAGTCGCAGCCGCCGCTTTGGAGGTGTCAAATGAAACAGAGATTACTTGTCGCCGCCGTCGGTGTTCCGGCGCTGCTGGTGATTCTGCTGGCGCTGCCGCCGTTTGCCACGACGGTGCTGGTGTGCCTGATTGCCGGCATTGCGGCATATGAGCTGCTGCACACCGCTGCTAAGCAGCCCCGTCCCATCGTCTATGTTCTCACGATCGCCTGCGCGCTTGTGTGTGTATGGAATGCTGAGCTATCTGCGATTGTCTTCCCCATCGCGGCGTTTCTGCTGCTGACGGCGCTGTGCCTGATTGCCGTTCTGACGCACGGAAAAGAAAACGCCATGCCGTTTTCGGACGTTTCTTTGTGCATGCTTGCGGGCGTCGTGTTTCCTGTCATGTACAGCTGCATCGCGTATCTGCGCCAGACCGGAAGGGTTCTGGTGCTGATGCCGTTTGTCATCGCCTTTGTGGGAGATTCCGCGTCGATGCTCGGCGGCATGGCGTTCGGCGGCAAAAAGCTCTCGCCCTACGTTTCGCCCAATAAGACCGTCTCCGGCTTTGTCTGCGGTCCTGTCGGCAGCGCGCTCGGCATGGTGATTCTGGGTCTCATTGAACGTGCCGTATGGACCTTCGATATGCCGCTGTGGTATCTTGCCATCATCGGCGTGGTCGCCAATCTCTTCGGGCAGCTCGGAGACCTCACGACGAGCCTGATCAAGCGCGAGGTCGGCGTGAAGGACTACAGCCACCTGTTTCTGACCCACGGCGGCATGCTCGACCGGTTCGACTCGACACTTTTCATCGCCCCGGTCGTGTACGCCATGATGTTCCTTGCGGAGGCGATTGTATGAGCAGCTGTATTTCGATTTTGGGCTCCACCGGCTCCATCGGCAGACAGACGCTGGACGTTGCAGATCAGCTGAACCTGCGCGTCGCCGCGCTCACCGCGAACCGCGATGTCGACCGGCTCGAAGCGCAGTGCCGCAAATACCGCCCGCGCCTTGCGGCAATGATGGACGAGCGCGCATATCAGGAATTAAAGGCGCGTCTTTCGGATATGAATATAACAGTCGTGCTGGGACTTGAGGGTCTTGTGACCGCGGCAAGTCTTCCCGAAGCAGACACTGTCGTCACGGCAGTGTCCGGCATGGTCGGGCTCAAGCCCACGCTCGCCGCCATCCGGGAGAAAAAGCGCATTGCCCTTGCCAACAAGGAAACCCTGGTCTGCGCAGGCGAGCTTGTCATGGAGCAGGCAAAAAAATACGGCGCGGAAATCATTCCCGTCGACTCCGAGCACTCGGCAATCTTCCAGTGCCTGATGGGAAACCACGACAAATCGCAGATCAGGCGCCTGCTTCTCACCTGTTCCGGAGGTCCGTTTTACGGCATGGACCGCGCACAGCTTTCCGGCATGAAAAAAGAAGACGCCCTGCGCCATCCGAACTGGAAAATGGGTCCCAAAATCACCATTGACTGCGCAACGCTTATGAACAAGGGCTTAGAGATCATTGAGGCAATGCGCCTGTATGATCTTCCTCTGGAGCAGGTCACGGCTCTCATCCACCGCCAGTCGATCGTCCACTCGATGGTGGAGTTCAAAGACGGCGCTGTGATGGCGCAGCTCGGCGCGCCCGATATGCGCATTCCCATCTCCCTTGCCCTGACCTATCCCGAGCGGAAGGAAACTCCCGCACCCGCGCTGGACCTTCTGTCCTGCCCGCCATTGACGTTTGCAGAGATTGACGAGGATACCTTCGACTGCTTCCGGCTGGCAAAGCAGGCAGCAAAGCGCGGCGGCACGGTCTGCGCCGCCATGAACGCGGCAAACGAGGAAGCAGTCGCCCTGTATTTGCAGGACAAAATCAGCTTTTACGACATTTCCGAGCTGGTCGCGCGCGCGATGGAGCTGCCGTCGGTGAATCAGCCCGCGCTGCGGGACATTCTTGCCGCCGACAAAGCCGCGCGCGAGCTGGTCCGGGCAAGCTTCAGGGTTTAACTTCGCATTTTATAGTTGCAGGTGATGCTGTTTTTATGTATATTCTGATCGCAATTCTGATGTTCGGCTTTCTGATCTTCATCCACGAGCTGGGTCATTTCATCTCCGCAAAGCTTCTGGATGTGCAGGTCAACGAGTTTGCCATCTGCATGGGACCCGTCCTGTGGCAGAAGAAAAAGGGCGAGACAACCTATTCTCTGCGCGCCATTCCCATCGGCGGCTTCTGCGCGATGGAAGGGGAAGACGAGGAGTCCGACAATCCCAGAGCTTTCCCGCAGAAAAGCTGGTGGCGCAGGCTCGTCATCCTGGCTGCCGGCTCGTTCATGAACTATCTGGCGGGCTTTCTCGCCATTGTCATCCTCTACACCGGCGCAAGCTCGTACTCTGCGCCCATCATCACCGACTTTTTTGAAGGCTGCCCGTTAGAGGCTTCCGACGGCTTGCAGGTCGGAGACGAGCTTTATAAAATTGACGGACGGCGTGTGTATCTCTACTCCGACGTCGGCACGCTTCTCTCGCGCAACAAAACCGGCGTCTATGATGTTGTGGTAAAGCGAAACGGCGAGCTGGTCGAGCTCCCGGATTTCTCCATGAAGCCGCAGCTCTACGACGTGGACGGCGTGCAGGAATACAAATACGGGCTGTATTTCGGCTCTGTGCCCGGAAGCTTCGGAACCTGCCTCAAATACAGCTGGTACACGAGTCTGGACTTTGCGCGCATGGTCTGGATGAGCCTGCAGGATCTTCTGTCCGGGCTTGTCTCCGTGAGCGATATGTCCGGTCCGGTCGGCATCGTCTCGACCATCTCCGAGGTCGGCAGTCAGGCGCAAACTGTGCGCGATGGGCTGGAGAGCGTCGCCTATCTCGGCGCGTTCATTGCCATCAACCTTGCCGTTATGAACATGCTGCCGCTTCCCGCTCTGGACGGCGGGCGGATCTTCCTGCTGCTGGTGAATACGCTCTTCACCGCCGTCACCAAAAAGAAAATCCCTGCCAAATATGAAGCGTATATCCACGCAGCCGGTATGGTGCTGCTGCTGAGCTTCATGGCGTTTGTAACCTTCAAGGATATCTGGAAACTTTTCACATAACAGGTGATACAAATGACAAAACAAATTACCGTCGGTCCGGTAAAAATTGGAGGCGGTGCGCCGGTCTCCATCCAGTCGATGCTCAACACCCGCACAACGGATGTCGAAGGCTCCTTGCTGCAAATCCGGGAGCTCGCCGCTGCCGGGTGCGAAATTGCGCGCCTTGCCGTCTATGACCAGGATGCAGCCGCTGCCTTTGGCAAAATCTGCGGCGCTTCTCCCCTGCCCTTAGTTGCCGACATTCACTTTGACTACCGCCTTGCCATCCTCGCTGCCGAGGCGGGCGCTGCCAAAATCCGCATCAACCCCGGAAACATCGGCTCGGAGGACCGGGTCAAGGCGGTCGCCGACTGCTGCCGGGCACACCACATTCCAATCCGCATCGGCGTCAACGGCGGAAGTCTGGAAAAAGACCTCCTGCAGAAATACGGGCACCCCACGCCGGAGGCTCTGGTCGAAAGCGCATTTTCCCACATCCGGCTGCTGGAAAAATTCGGCTTCGATGATATCTGCGTGTCTATGAAATCAAGCTCGGTACCTCTGATGATGAAGGCGTACCAGCTTTTCTCCGCGCAGTCTGACTACCCCCTGCACGTCGGCGTAACCGAAACCGGCACCGAGCATATGGGCGTGATCAAATCCGCCATGGGCATCGGGGGGCTTTTGTGCATGGGCATCGGCGACACCATCCGCGTCTCTCTGACTGCCGACCCGGTGCGCGAGGTCTATGCCGCACACGATATTTTAAAGGCGGCAGGACTCCGCCATGACGGGGTCAACATCGTCGCCTGCCCCACCTGCGGCAGAACCCGCATCGACCTCATTTCCCTTGCCTCCCGCGTGGAAGCCGCACTCAGAGACTGCAAAAAGCCCATCACCGTCGCGGTCATGGGCTGTGTGGTCAACGGTCCCGGAGAGGCGCGCGAGGCAGACGTCGGCATCGCGGGCGGCGACGGCGTCGGCATGCTCTTTGCCAAGGGAGAAATGATCCAGAAGCTCCCCTACGACGAGCTGCTGCCCGCCCTTCTTTCCTACATCGACACGCTTTAACCAGTCTATCCTGAAGGAGTTTTCATGCAGAATCTTCCGTTTGACCATCTTTTCTGCAATTTCATACCGGGTGAAGATCTTTCCGGAAAGCTCGACACGCTTGTCATTGAGCATGCCGAGCTTTCGCGTGAGGAGCGCTGCCTCACGCTGTGGCTGTTCAGCGAAATCTATCTCACGCAAAAAGACGAGCAGGCGCTGCAAGCCGCGCTCACCGCGCAGTACGGTCTTCGACGCGCGGAGCTGCATCTGCACTTTCCTGAAGCGCTTTTGCCGCAGATGGACTTCCGCGATCTCGCGCAGGTCTTCATCCGCGCCTACTCTCCTGCCGCCGGAAGCCTTGCCGGAGCAACGTACGAGCTGACCGGCGGCAAGCTCTCCATCCACCTTCCTGCCAACGGCAAAGCAGAGCTGGAGCCGCACATTCCGAAGGCACAGAATTATCTCAAATCGCGCTTCGGCGTCGCGCCGGAGATTGAAATTACGGCGCACAGCGCCTTAGAGGGCAGAGCGCTCTTTGACGAGACGGCAAGAATCCGCCGCGAGGCAATGGCGCAGGCGCCTGCCGTGCAGATCAAAGAAGCAGCAAAAAAAGCATCCTCGTCTTCTTCCTCCGCGCAGGCGCCCACGGGCGATATGATCTTCGGTCGACCGTTCGGCGGCGAGGTCGTAAAGATGAAGGACCTGAATCTCGATATGTACCGCGTGGTCGTCGCCGGCAAGGTCTTCGCCGTCAATCACAAGGAGCTCAAAAAGCGCAACGCCTGGGTCGTGAGCTTCGACGTGACCGACTACACCAGCTCCGTGCGCATCAACCAGTTCATGGAGAACGACAAGGCAAAGCCCATCTTAACCGGTATTTCCCCCGGCATGTGGGTCAAAATTCAAGGCAAAATGACCTTCGACCGGTACGACAACGAAATGGTCATGCAGCCAAACGCGATTGTAAAAATCGCCGCGCCTGTCCGGACCGACACGGCGCCGGAAAAGCGTGTGGAGCTGCATCTGCACACCAACATGTCCTCCATGGACGCGCTGACCTCCGTCTTCCCGAAAGCGGGCGCGGACCGAAACGTCATCAAACGCGCCGAAAGCTGGGGGCACAAGGCAATTGCCATCACCGACCACGGCGGCGCGCAGTCGTTCCCGAACGCGATGCATTCGGCAAAAAACATCAAGATTCTCTACGGCTGCGAGGGCTACTACGTCAATGATGTGGATGACCGCATCGCCGTCCACGGCAGTCTGGATGCAAGCTTCGATGACGAGTACGTCGCCTTTGATCTGGAAACAACGGGTCTATCGTCTCAGCACGACACGATCATTGAAATCGGCGCGGCAATCATGAAGCGCGATCAGGTGATCGATACCTTCCAGACCTTTGTTGCCCCCGGAAGACGCCTGCTTCCCAAGATCATCGAGCTGACCGGCATCACCGACCAGATGCTGGAAGGTGCGCCGTCCATCGAAGAGGTGCTGCCGAAATTTCTGGACTTTGTCGGCGGCAGACCGCTCTGCGCGCACAACGCCGATTTTGACATCGGCTTCATCACTGCCGCATGCGAGCGCCTCGAGCTTCCGTTCCAGCCGACCTATGTCGACACGCTCATTCTGGCACAAAACCTGATGCCGGACCTGGGCAAATACAAGCTCAACATCGTCGCCGACGCCCTGAGTCTGCCGGAATTCAACCATCACCGGGCATCCGACGACGCGATCACCTGCGGCTACCTCATGATGCGCTTCTGGAAAATGCTGGACGAACAGGGCATCCACACTCTCTCCGCCGTCAATCCCCGCATGGCAGAGCTTCGCGCGGGCGGCAGAATTTTCGACCGGCGTGCCAAACACATCATTGTTCTGGCGAAAAACTCCATCGGTCTTCGCAACCTCTACCGGCTCATTTCCTACGGCAACCTCAAGTATTTCAAGCGCGTGCCCATCATGCCGAAGTCCGAGCTTTTACGTTGGCGCGAGGGCTTGATCATCGGCTCGGCGTGCGAGGCAGGAGAGCTGTTTCAGGCAGTCGTGAACCACAAGAGCTGGGCAGAGCTCAAGCGCATCGCGGAATTTTACGACTATCTTGAAATCCAGCCCATCTGCAACAACCGCTTCATGCTGGAAAAGGGCATGGCAGAGGATGAAGAAGAACTCAGAAGCTTCAACCGCACGATTGTAAAGCTGGGCGACGAGCTGGGAAAGCCCGTCGTTGCCACCGGAGACGTGCACTTCCTCGACCCCGAGGACGAAATTTACCGCCACATTCTGCTGGCGACGAAGCAGATGCCCGACGCGGACAAGCCGCTTCCGATCTACTTCAAAACGACCGACGAGATGCTTGAAGAGTTTTCCTATCTCGGCGCAGAAAAGGCATATGAGATCGTGGTCAAAAATACCAACATGATTGCCGACTGGTGCGAGACGGTCCGTCCGGTGCCGCACAATCTGTTTGCCCCGAAGATCGAAAACTCCGTCGAAGACCTCAAGGCGCTCGTCTACGGCAAGCTCCACCGGCTCTACGGCGAAAATCCGCCGGAACTGATTCAAAAGCGTGTGGACACCGAGATGCACGATATTATCTCGTGCCACTACGACGTCATTTACATGTCGGCGCAGAAGCTGGTCCAGAACTCTCTGGAGCATGGGTACCTGGTCGGCTCGCGTGGTTCGGTCGGCTCGTCGATCGTCGCGTTCATGTCCGGCATCACAGAGGTCAACTCCTTCCCGCCGCACTACCGGTGCCCGAAGTGCCAGTTTACCACCTTCGAAGTCCCGGACGACTGCGCCTGCGGCGCGGACCTTCCCGACGCGGTGTGCCCGAAATGCGGCGCGCAGCTCGATAAGGACGGATTCAATATCCCGTTTGAAACCTTCCTCGGCTTCGGCGGCGACAAGGTCCCCGATATCGACCTCAACTTCTCGGGCGAATATCAGGCGCGGGCTCATGCCTACTGCGTCGAGATGTTCGGCTCCGACCATGTCTTCCGCGCCGGCACCATCGGCACGGTCGCCGAAAAAACCGCTTACGGCTACGTCAAAAAATATCTCTCCGAGCGCGACATGACCGTCAGCAAGGCAGAGGAAAACCGGCTTGCCTCCGGCTGCGTCGACGTCAAGCGCACCACCGGGCAGCACCCGGGCGGTCTGGTCGTCATTCCGCAGGAAAACGAAATCTGGGACTTCTGCCCCGTCCAGCATCCGGCGGACGATAAGGACTCCGAGTGGATTACGACGCACTTTGAATACCACTCGATGGAAGAAAATCTTCTCAAGCTTGACATGCTCGGTCACGATGACCCGACCATGATCCGCATGCTTGAGGACCTCACCGGCGTGGACGCACAGAAAATCCCGCTGGACGATAAGGACACGATGTCCATCTTCACCTCCAGCAAGATCCTCGGCTTTGAAAACGATCCGATTCTCGGTCCTGTCGGCTCGTGCGCCATCCCGGAATTCGGCACAGGCTTCACCCGCGGCATGCTGCAGGAGACGCAGCCGACGAAATTCGACACGCTCATCCGCCTCTCCGGCTTCTCGCACGGCACGGACGTGTGGCTCGGCAATGCGCGCGACCTGATTTTGTCCAAAACTGCCTCCGTCAACGACGCCATCGGCTGCCGCGACGATATCATGCTGTACTTAATCAAATGCGGTATGCCCGAAAAGCGTTCGTTCAAGATCATGGAGGCTGTCCGAAAAGGGCGCGGTCTTCCCGAGGGCGCGGAGGACGAGATGAAGGCGGCCGGCGTACCGGAATGGTACATCGGCTCGTGCAAAAAGATCAAATACCTCTTCCCGAAAGCGCACGCCACGGCGTATGTCATGATGGCGTTCCGCATCGCGTGGTTCAAGGTCCATGAGCCCCTGGCGTTCTACGCGGCGTATTTTTACCGCAGAAGCCAGAAGGGCGGCTTTGACGCGGCGATGATGACGCACGGCATCGAGCTCGTCAAGCAGAAGATTCAGGAGATTGACCAGGCGGAGGATGCGACGGCAAAGGATGACGACCTGTTTACCACGCTCGAGGTCTGCTATGAATTTTATCTGCGCGGCTTTACCTTCGCGCCCATCGACCTCTACCGCTCGCATGCAACGCGCTTTGTGATCGAAGACGGCAAGCTCCTTCCGCCGTTCGTCTCCGTCTCGGGTCTCGGCGAAACCGCCGCCTGGGACATCATGGATGGGCGCGAGGGCAAGACATTTTTGTCCATCGAGGAGTTTTCCCTCGCCTGCCCGAAGGTTTCGAAGACGCACATTGAAAATCTCAAAGCCGCCGGCGCATTCGGGGACCTCCCGGAAACCAGCCAGATTACCCTGTTTTAACCTCAAAAGCCGGAGGCAGACCGCCTCCGGCTTTCGTTTCGACACACAGATTGGCGCGCAAAAAAGAAAAGACACGCATACGCGTGTCTTTTCTGGCGCGGAAGGAGAGATTCGAACTCTCGCTCGCTTTTTAGACGACTACTCCCTTAGCAGGGGAGCCCCTTCGGCCTCTTGGGTACTTCCGCAGGTCGAACTCTGGTATCATATAAGGGAAAGAATTGGCGGAGAGAGTGGGATTCGAACCCACGGCACATTGCTGTGTCACTGGTTTTCAAGACCAGCTCCTTAAACCGCTCGGACATCTCTCCGAATACCGACTCTAAAGCCGGGTATTATCTTACCATACGCTGCCCGCTTTGTCAATCGATTTTCGCCGGAATTTGAAATCCCGCACGTAAAATTGCTTGCGGGCGCTTGACAGAGGTGCTATACTTATGTTCGGAAAAATAAAAACAGAAGGTGTTTTTTGTATGACAAAAATTGATATTTACTCCGGTTTTCTCGGCGCCGGCAAAACGACGCTCATCAAGAAAATGATCAAGGAAGCGTACCACGGGCAGAAGCTCGTTCTGATCGAAAATGAGTTCGGTGAAATCGGCATCGACGGCGGTTTCCTGCAGGAAGCCGGCATCAACATCACCGAGATGAACTCCGGCTGCATCTGCTGCTCGCTGGTGGGCGATTTCGGAAGAGCGCTCAAAAAGGTCATCTCCGAGTATCACCCCGACCGCATCCTCATCGAGCCGTCGGGTGTCGGCAAGCTCTCCGACGTCATCGGCGCCGTGCGCAAGGTCACGACCGACGATGTGACCCTCGGCAACTTCGTCACCGTTGCCGACGCCACGAAGTGCAAGATGTATATGAAGAACTTCGGCGAGTTCTACAACAACCAGATTGAAACCGCCAACACCATCATTCTCTCGCGCACGCAGAATGTAGATGAAAAGAAGCTCGACGAGTGCGTCAAGCTCCTCCGCGACCACAACCCCAACGCCGTGCTTGTCACCACCCCGTGGGATCAGCTGACCGGTGAGCAGCTGATGGAGGCGATGGAGCAGAAAACCTCCATCGCGATGGAGCTGGAGGAGCTGGAAAAAGAAGCGCACGAGCATCACCATCATGACCACGACGAGGACGATGCGTGCGACGATCCGGACTGCGCCTGCCACCATCATCATGACGACGAGGATGACGAGCACGAGCATCACCATCATCACCACCATCACGACCATGATGACGACGACGAATGCGACGATCCGGACTGTGCCTGCCATCACCATCATGACGACGAGGACGACGAGCACGAGCATCACCACCATCACCATCACCACGGGCACGACGCCGACGAGGTCTTCGTCAGCTGGGGCGTGGAGACGCACAAGAAGTTCACAACCGAGCAGATTGAGGGCATCCTGAAGCAGCTGGAAGACGCCGCGCAGTACGGCATGGTTCTGCGTGCCAAGGGCTACGTTGCATCCAACGATTCTGACCGCTGGATTCACTTCGACTACGTGCCCGGCGAGAGCGATATCCGCGAGGGCGGCGCCATGGTCACGGGCCGTGTGTGCGTAATCGGCTCGAAGCTGAACGAAAGCGCCATCGCTTCGCTCTTCGGAGCTTAAGGAGGAGCTATGCCGAGCAACATTCCGATGTACGTCTTCACGGGCTTTCTGGAGTCCGGCAAGACGAAATTCATTCAGGAGACGCTGGAAGACGAGCGCTTCAACGCAGGCGAAAAGACGCTGCTGCTGGTCTTCGAGGAGGGCGAGGAGGAATACGACATCTCCACCTACCCCTCTCAGAACGTCTATATCGAAACCCCGTCATATGAAGAGCTGAGCGAAGAGTTTCTGGAGAATCTTCGCAAAAAGCACCATGCCGAGCGCGTAATTGTCGAACTCAACGGCATGCATCAGGCTGCGGACTTCTATCTCAAAACGCCCGACACCTGGCAGATTGCGCAGGAGGTCATGTTTGCTGACGCCAATACGTTTTTGTCCTACAACCAGAACATGCGCCAGCTGACGGTCGACAAACTTGCAGGCGCGGAGCTTGTGGTCTTCAACCGGATGGCGCCCGGCACGGACGTAATGCCCTTCCATAAAATCGCGCGCGCGGTCAACCGCCGGATTGACATTCTCTATGAGTTCACCGACGGCACGACAAAGCAGGACGATATCGAAGACCCGCTGCCGTTCGATCTGAACGCGCCGGTTGTGAAGATCGAGGACGAGGACTACGCGCTGTTCTACCGCGACATCACCGAGGAGCCGGACAAATACAAGGGCAAGACCGTCGAATTCAAGGGTCAGGTTGCAAAGCTCCGTCGGGAAAAAGAGGGCATGTTTGCCCCTGGTCGGTTCGTCATGACCTGCTGCGAAGCGGATATCACGTTCATGGGCATTCCGTGCCGCTTTGTCGGTGCGGATGGTCTCAAGCCGAGATCGTGGGTCACGGTCAGAGCCGAGGTCGAGGTGCGCTACCACAATCTCTACCACGGCGTGGGACCGATTCTGAACGCCATCTCCATCTCCCCCGCAGAACCTGCGCAGCAGCAGGTGGCAACCTTCTGATACTGTAACAAAAGCACCTCCGACTTACGGTCGGAGGTGCTTTTTTGTCTTTGTCGGGAATCGATCAGCTTGTCTCAGGAAAGCTTCTGCGCAAACGCCGCCAGCGCGGATAAGCCGTCTTCGAGCGTCTTTTTGTCGCAGGCGTAGCCGATGCGCATGCACTTCGGCTGCTCGAAGCAGTCGCCCGGCGTGACGAACGCACCCGTCTCGTCATACAGCCGCTCGCAGAATTCATACGACGGCACATCAAAATCATAGTACACCAGCGCCGTCGTGCCAGCCTGCGGCTTTGTATAGTAAAAATGCGGATTTTCCGCAATCCAGCCGTCCAGCACCGCAAGATTCTCGCGGACAATCGCCCGGTTGCGCCGCAGCAGCGCATCCGCGTGATGAAGCGCCAGCGCGGAAACCGCATCGTCAAACATGCCGCAGCTGATCAAATTATAGTCGCGGTGCGACAAAAAGGCGCGCAGCGCAGCTTTGTCGTGCGTGGCAATCCAGCCCATGCGAAGCCCCGCCAGAGAGAAAACCTTCGACATGCTGCTGACCGAAATGCCCTTGTCATACAGATCGACAATCGACTCGCACCAGCCGTCGACCTGCGTCAGATTGCGGTAGACCTCGTCGCAAAGGACATACGCATCGACGCTTTTTGCGATTTCCACAATCTGCCGCAAAAGCGCCCCGGACATCAGCGCGCCCGTGGGATTGTTGGGGTTGTTGACGCAGATCAGCTTTGTGTTCACATCCACCAGCGACCACAGCTCCGCCAGATCCGGCAGGTATCCGTTTTCCTGCCGCAGGTGCATGAGCCGCACGTCTGCGCCGATTGCCTCTGGGATGGAATACATCTGCTGATACGCCGGCATAATGCTTACAATGCCGTCTCCGGGCGAGACGAGCGAGCAGAATACATGGTAGTTTGCGCCTGCCGCGCCGTGCGTCGGAACAACTTCCGAAGGGGTCAGGCTTTGATACAGCCCACACACGCCCTCGCGCAGCGCCTCGCTTCCGACGATATCGCCGTAGGTCAGCCGGCGCGCGCAGAAGTGCTCCAGAAATGCCTGCCGGTCTTCGCTGCAAAGCGCGAACAGCTCGTCCAGACTCACCGAGTCCACGCACGTCTCGGCGATATTGTACCGCGCGCCGTCTTCATAGGCGTTCATCCATTCTTCTACTGCAAAGGGCTTGATGTTCATCGTGTCGCTCCTCGTTGAAACAAAAGATGGTTCCTGTTTTACATCCCTTTCTCCGGAAAGTCAAGTCTTTTTCCCGTTTCGCGTGCCATCTTGCCGTTCTTTGCTTTGCACCGGTTTTTTTGCTTTGTGCAGATGTACCTGAATCTTTTCGTGGATTCTCCCGTTTTTTCCAATTTGCACAATTTATAGTTGACAGCGGGACTGGTTTTATATTATATTGGACAGGTAGAAACCACCTGCGCAGCCAAGACTCTTTTATCTGGCACAGCAAGTGCATATCGCCGGATGAAGCGTTCAGGAGAGCGCGCACAGCGTTGGTGCGCCACCGAAGGGGCTCGCGCAAGGAACTCTCAGGTAAATGAACTGATCGTGGACGGGACTCTGGAAAGCTGCATCGCAGCACCGAAGAAGCAATCCCTCCGGGGAGAATCTTTCAGGTTACACAACAGAGCGCGCCTTACGTTGGCGCGCTCTGTTTTGCTTCCTGTCTCCAAACGCAGCAGAACGGGCTGCCCGCCGCGCGATCAACGCAAGAAGTTTTTCCCTCGCAGATACCAACGCAACTTTATATCATAAGGAGGAAACTATGAGCGAACTGAAACGGACGATTTTGTATCAGGCACATCTCGACGCAGGCGCGACGATGGTCGACTTTGGCGGCTGGGATATGCCCATCCAGTACCCGGAAGGCATCATCGCAGAGCATCTCTACTGCCGCCGTCACTGCGGCATCTTCGACGTCTCCCACATGGGCCGTATCGATGTTGAGGGTCCCGACCAGGTGGCATTCCTGCAGCACGTTCTGTCCAGCAACGTTCTGGCGCTGGATCTCAATCAGGCGCAGTACTGCATCATCCCCGATGAAAACGGCTACGCCATCGACGACGCTTACCTCTACCGCTTTGAAGAAGGGAAATATTTCCTCGTCATCAACGCCGGCAACATCGACAAAGACTGGGCGCATCTGACGAAGCAGGCGGAAAAGTTTGATGTCAAGCTCACCAACGTCTCCGACAAGTACGCGGCAATTGCCGTGCAGGGTCCGGAGTCGAAGGAAATGCTCATGAAGCTCGCAGGCGGCAAGCAGCTGACCCCTGAGAACGTCAAGAACGCGCTGAATACGCTCACCATGGAAGGCAAGCCAGTTCGTATCGCGAAGACCGGCTACACCGGCGAGCCCATCGGCTACGAGCTGTACTGCAACTCGGAAGACGCCCGGTACTTCTGGGACCGTCTGATCGAGCTCGGCGCAAAGCCCACCGCGCTCGGCGCGCGCGACACCACCCGTATGGAAGCGTCGCTGCCGCTCTACGGTCATGAGATGGGCGAGTGCGAGATGGGCGGCGAGATTCAGATCTACGCTGTGCCTCTTGCAAAATTTGCCGTTTCGTTCGCACCGGAAAAGGGCGACTTCATCGGTCGCGAGCCGCTCAAGAAGCAGTTCGAGGCAATGAAGAAAATCATGAATCGCGACTATTCCTCGATCGAGGCCCTGCCGTACCGCATCCAGCCCATCTATCTCGAGGGCAAGGGCGTTCTGCGTAAGGGCTTCCCGATCTACTGCAAGGACGCATGGGCAGAGGGCAAGCAGATCGGCTATGTCACCTCCGGCACCATGATTCCGTACTACAAAACCCGCGGCGAGGGTCTGGAGACCGTCTTCACCGAGGAGACCGGCAAGCGCTCGATCGGTCTTGCCTACATGGACAGCCGCATCTGCCAGGACTTCGACATTGAAATCGATATCCGCGGCAAGCGTCAGCCCGCCAAGGTCGTCGGCTACCACATCCGTCAGGACGCGGCGCCCTATGTCCGCCCGATTCTGCCCGATGTGAAGCTCGAAACCGCCGCTCCCAGCGCAGATTCCTATCCGGAGAAGATGAAGAACCTCATTGCTGCCGCAAAGAAGAACCATCTGTGGCGCCAGACCGAGTGTGTCAACCTGATTCCGTCGGAAAACACGCAGTCCAGAGCCGTCCGGATGCTCTCCGCGTCCGACCCCTCCAACCGCTACGCCGAGCATAAGAAGCAGAAAGCGTTCTACGACGCAGAGATCTTCTACTATCAGGGCACCGGCTTCATCGCCTCCGTCGAGGCAATGCTGGTCGAGGAAATGAAGAAGTTCCTCGGCGCATCGCAGGTTGAAACCCGCGTCACCTCTGGTCAGATGTCCAACACCGCGGTCTTCTCGGCGATGATGGACTTCAAGAACCGTGTCGACCGCAAGCGCACGCCGCAGCGTCTCGGCTGGGTCATGAACAACCACATTGTCCGCGGCGGTCACCTCTCCGCGCAGCCCATGGGCGCATTCCACGACTACGTCGCCATCGATCCTGTGACCGAAAAGCAGATGGTCGTCAACTTCCCGGTCTGCGAGGATAACCCCTACAAGATCGACGTGGAAAAGACAAAGCTTCTGCTTGCGCAGTACAAGCCCGAGTTCATCATCTTCGGCAAGTCCATGGTCCTTTACAAAGAGCCGGTCGCCGAAATCCGCAAGTTTGTCGACGAGCAGGGCATTAAGACCACCATCATGTACGATATGGCGCACGTTCTGGGTCTGATCGGCGATCACTTCCAGAAGCCGTTTGAAGAGGGCGCGGAAATCGTCACCGGTTCGACGCACAAGACCTTCTTCGGCGCGCAGCGCGGCGTCATCGGCGTCAACTACAAGCCCGAGGACCTCAAGTGGGGTCTGTGGGAGACCATTGAAACGCGCACCTTCCCCGGCAGTGTTTCGAACCACCATCTCGGCACCCTGCTCGGTCAGCTGATGGCAGCATACGAAATGAACGCTTTCAAGGACGAGTACCAGAAGGCAGTCGTCGAAAACGCGAAGCACTTTGCCAAGAGCCTTGCCGCAGAAGGACTCGACGTCGCGGGCGACCCTGCCATGGACTACACCGAGACCCATCAGGTCATCGTCAAGGTCGGCTATGCGCACGGTCCTGAGGTTGCCGATCGTCTGGAAGCAAACAACATCATCTGCAACTATCAGGCAACGCCCGAGGAGGAAGGCTTCTCCGCATCCGGCGCGCTGCGCATGGGCGTGAACGAAATGACGCGCTTCGGCTTCGGTAAGGAAGACTTTGCAAGACTTGCCCACCTGATCGCTGACTGCGTGCTTCATAACGCCAACGTCAAGGACGAAGTCGCAAAGCTGCGTGCAGAGCATCTGGAGATGAAGTACTGCTTCTCCGACAAGGACACCGAAGAGCTTCTCAACGGCTTTGCCTCTGCCACCGGCATCTGAATTTCACGGAATCCCTGACCCGATTGTGAGGGCAGTCGGGTCAGGTTGTCCCCGGGAAAACCCGGCATTTGATTCAAACCACAGCAACAAGATTTTAAGGAGGAACACATTATGAATTACCCGACTGATCTGAAATACTCCAAAACCCACGAGTGGGTCAAGGAAGAAGACGGCATGACTGTTGTCGGCATCTCTGATTTCGCGCAGGACTCCCTGGGCGACATCGTGTTCATCGGTCTTCCGTCCGTCGGCGACACTGTCACCATGGGCGAGGCACTCGGCGACGTGGAATCTGTCAAGGCAGTTTCCGACATCGTCTGCCCGGTGACCGGCGTTGTTGCAGAAGTCAACGACGATCTGGCTGACGCTCCCGAGAACCTGAACTCCGATCCGTACGGCTCCTGGATCATCAAGGTCAAGGACGTCGAGGCAACCGAAGAACTGCTCGATGCCGCGGCATACGAAGCATTCTGCGCAACTGAGGAGGCGTAATATGGGCTCTTATGTTCCTACCACTGCGGCGGAACGAGAGCAAATGCTGGCTCAGGTCGGCGTCAAGTCGCTGAACGATCTCTACGCGGCAGTGCCGCAGGAGATGTTTCTGCATGACGGCTTGAACCTGCCCGAAGGTCTGAGCGAGCTGGAAGTGCGCGAAAAGGTTACCGGTCTTGCCGAGAAGAACAAGGTCTTCAAGACCGTCCTTCGCGGTGCAGGCAGCTACCGCCACTTCATCCCCGCCGTTGTCAAATCCATTACCTCGCGCGAGGAGCTTGTCACCTGCTACACCCCCTATCAGGCGGAAATCAGCCAGGGCGTTCTGCAGGGCACGTTTGAATTCCAGACCATGATCTGCGAACTGACCGGCATGGACGTCTCGAATGCGTCCCACTACGACGGCGCAACCGCCGCCGCGGAGACCATTCCGATGTGCAAGGACCGCAAGCGCACCGTCGCTTACGTCTCCGAAACCACCAATCCGCAGGTCATCGAGGTCATGAAGACCTACTGCTTCGCTTCCAACACGGAGCTGCACGTCGTCCCGGCAAAGGACGGCAAGACCGATCCGGAGGCTCTGAAGGCAGCGCTCGGCGACAACGCCGCGTGCTTCTATGTCCAGCAGCCGAACTTCTTCGGTCAGATTGAAGATACCGTAGCGCTCGGTGAAATCACCCATGCTGCGGGCGCAAAGTTCGTCATGGGCGTCAACCCCATCGCCTGCGCGCTGCTGCCCACCCCGCGTGAGGTCGGCGCAGACGTTGCTGTCGGCGATGGTCAGCCGCTCGGTCTGGACATCGCGTTCGGCGGTCCGTACCTCGGCTTCATGGCGACCACCAGCGCCATGACCCGCAAGCTTCCCGGCAGAATCGTCGGCGAGACGAAGGACGTCGACGGCAAGACCGGCTACGTACTGACGCTCTCGGCACGTGAGCAGCACATCCGCCGTGAAAAGGCGTCGTCCAATATCTGCTCGAACCAGGCGCTGTGCGCCTTCACCGCCGGCATCTACATGACGGCTATGGGCGAAGACGGCATGAAGCAGTGTGCCAGACTCTGCACCTCGAAGGCGCATTACCTCGCCTCCGAGCTGGAGAAAATCGGCTGCAAGCTGAAATACACCGGCGAGTTCTTCCATGAATTCGTCACCGAGACCGCCTGCCCGAACTGCCGCAAGAAGATTCTCGATGCGCTGGCAGAAAAGAACATTCTCGGCGGCGCCGAGGTCGACGGCGGCATCCTGTGGTGCGTCACGGAGCTCGTCTCCAAAGAAAAGCTCAACGAAGTGGTCGCGATCGTAAAGGAGGTGCTTGGCAAATGAAGCTGATTTTTGAACAGGGCGCACAGGGTCATTGCCTGCATCTTCTCCCCGCATGCGACGTTCCGGAGTACACCCTCCCGACTGAGCGCACCACCCCGCTTCACCTTCCGCATGTGAGCGAAAATGAGCTGACCCGCCACTACACCGCGCTTTGCAAGCGCATCCACGGTGTGAACGACGGCTTCTATCCGCTCGGCTCGTGCACGATGAAGTATAACCCGAAGATCGACGAGGACATGGCGGCGCTTCCCGGCTTTACGCAGCTGCACCCGCTGCAGCCCGTCGAGACCGTGCAGGGCGCGCTGGAAGCGCTCCACACGCTCGGCTCCGAGCTCGGCGAGGTGTTCGGCATGGACGCCGTCACCTTCCAGCCCGCAGCAGGCGCGCACGGCGAATTTACCGGCGTTCTGCTGATCAAGGCATATCACACCGACCGCGGCGATACGGCGAGAACGAAGATCATCGTTCCCGACTCCGCCCACGGCACCAACCCCGCAACGGCGGCAATGTGCGGCTATCAGGTCGTGAATATCGCCTCCAACGACAAGGGCGGCGTTGACCTGGACGCGCTGCGCGCGGCTGTCGGTCCCGATACCGCAGGCTTGATGCTCACCAACCCCAACACCGTCGGCATCTTCGACCCGAACATCCTTGAGATCACGAAGATTGTCCACGACGCGGGCGGTCTGTGCTACTACGACGGCGCAAACCTCAACGCTGTTATGGGCGTCGTCCGTCCGGGCGACATGGGCTTTGACTGCATCCACTCCAACCTCCACAAGACCTTCGCAACGCCGCACGGCGGCGGCGGTCCCGGTGCAGGTGCGGTCGGCTGCAAGGCGTTCCTGCGCAAGTACATGCCGGGTCCGCTGGTGGTCGAGAAGGACGGCGCGTTTGCCTTTGACTATCCCGAGAAGTCCATCGGCCGCGTGAAGATGTTCTACGGCAACTTCGATGTGTGCATCAAGGCGCTGACCTACGTCCTCACACTCGGCAAGACCGGCATCTCCGAAGCAGCAAAGAACGCCGTTCTCAATGCCAACTACATGATGGCGCGCCTGAAGTCCAAATTCGACATGGCGTATGACGAGATCTGCATGCACGAGTTCGTCATGAACCTGACACGGCTTCATAAAGAAACCGGTGTTTCCGCGCTGGATGTGGCAAAGGGGATGCTCGACTTCGATCTGCATCCGCCCACAATGTATTTCCCGCTCATCGTTCACGAAGCGCTCATGGTCGAGCCCTGCGAGACCGAGTCGAAGCAGCTCATGGACGAGGTCTGCGACATCTACTGCAAGCTCTATGACATGGCGTACACGGATCCTGAGGCGCTTCACACCGCGCCGCACAACACCCCGGTCCGCCGTCTGGACGAAGTAGGTGCAGCGAGAAATATGATTCTCCGGTATCATTTCGAGGCATGATCAAACACTTACAGGCTTTCATCGGTGCGGGTACCAACCCGCACCGAAACCTCGCCATTGAGGAATATTTAACGGATACGGTGCCGGAGGATACGCTGATTGTCTACCTCTGGCAGAACCGTCACACCGTCGTCATCGGCCGCAACCAGAACGCCTGGGCGGAATGCCGCACGGCTGAGCTCGAGCGCGACGGCGGAACGCTGGCGCGTCGTCTTTCCGGCGGCGGCGCCGTGTACCACGACATGGGAAACCTCAACTTCACGTTCTCTCTTCGCACGCAGGACTATGACCTGCGCCGCCAGCAGAGCGTGATTGTCGAGGCGTGCCGGTCGCTTGGCATTCCTGCCGAAATTTCCGGCAGAAACGACATTCTGACCAACGGCTGCAAGTTTTCCGGCAACTCGTTCTACAGCCACAACGGCTGCTCGTTCCACAACGGAACGCTGCTGCTTTCCGTCGACATGGCAAACCTCGGCAAATACCTCACGCCGTCGAAGGTGAAGCTTGAGAGCAAGGGCGTCGCGTCCGTCCGTTCGCGCGTCATCAACCTCACCGAGCTTCGCCCGTCGCTTACCGTCGCCGAAATGGCAGACGCGATGGTAAAAGCCGCGGAAACAGTCTACGGTCTGAAAGCTTCCATGCTTTCCGAGGCGGATTTTGACGAAGCGGAGATTGAAAAACGCTACCAGCGCTTTTCGAGCTTCGACTGGAACTACGGCAAGAGCGTGCCGTGCACCTTCGAGTGCGCCCGGCGCTTCTCCTGGGGCGAAGTAACCGTGCAGCTGCTTGTGAAAAACGGCTGCTGCGAGGACGCTGCCGTCTACTCCGACGCGATGGACGCCGAATTCGCCGCGCCATTGGCAGCCGCCTTCCGCAGCTGCCGTTTCACGCCGGACGAGCTGTGCGCGCGCGTGCGCCAGACACCGCAGTGCGCTGCCGTGGCAGAGGATCTGTGTGAGCTTCTGCAATCGCAGGCGCTCTGAGCGCCAGAGGCACTCTCATTTTCAGGAAAAACCCGGATGGCAGACGCCTTCCGGGTTTTTTATGCGTTGTATTCGTATAATATTCATCCAGCATTTGCATGTATTCCCGACTTCTTCCTTTCCGTTTTGCATGCTATCATTCATTTTGAATCACTTTCTTCGTGATATTTGCATATTGAGTCTCATTTTTAGAGTTTTTTGAATTTTGCAGGAATATTTTTTTCAAAATTCACTTTTTTAGCTCTTGCAAAATGCAGTCTCATCCTGTATAGTAGATGCCAGAAAAAGAAAGCTGTGCGCCCTGCGCACACACAGGAGGAATATTCATGAAAAAACTGATCGCATTGCTGCTTGCAGTTCTCATGCTGCTCACACTTGCCGCCTGCGGCGGCGGCACAGAAACCGCGGCTCCTGCCGAATCCGGCTCGGCCGCATCCAGCGCCTCTTCCGGCGCGAAGCTCCGCTTCGTCACCGGCGGTGAATCCGGCACCTACTACGCCTTCGGCTCCGTCATCGCTCAGCACGCCACGAACAACGCCGGCGTCAACGTTGTCGGTCTCGTCGGCAACGGCTCGCAGGCAAATGTCATGGAGCTTCAGGACGGCAACGCCGAGCTTGCATTCTGCCAGTCCGACGTCATGGCATACGCCTACAACGGCACAAACCTGTTTGAAGAAACCGGCAAGGTCGACTGCTTCTCCACCGTCGCAGCGCTCTACATGGAGCAGGTCCAGATCGTGACCACCGACTCCAGCATCAAGACCGTAGAAGATCTCAAGGGCAAGCGCGTCTCCATCGGCGCAGCAGGCTCCGGCGTTTACTTCAACGCCATCGACATTCTCGGCGCTTACGGCTTGACCGAGGCGGATATCACCCCGACCTATCAGTCCTTCGGCGATAGCGCCAACGACATCAAGGACGGCAAGATTGACGCTGCGTTCATTGTCGCCGGCGCTCCCACGACTGCCATCACCGACCTTGCCACCACCAAGGATGTTTACCTCGTCTCTCTGGACGACGAGCATATCGAAAAGCTCTGCTCCACCTCTGACTACTACACCAAAAACGTCATTCCCGCCGACGTCTACGGCACCGACGGCGATGTGACCACGGTTGCGGTCGGCGCAGTCATTCTCGCACGCGACGATGTCTCCGAGGACGCCATCTACAACTTCACGAAGGATCTGTTCGACAACGCCGAGGCGGAGGTTTCCAGCCACGCAAAATACGGCGAACTGAATCTGGACTTTGCCGCTTCCGTCACCTCCGTCCCGTATCATCCGGGCGCTGCGAAGTATTTCGCAGAAAAGGGCTATACGGTCCCGACCAAATAAGTTTAACGCATCCTTCACGCGAAACACTGATTTTCCAGCTACGGCAGGGATTCCTGCCGTAGCTGGCGCTGTCCAAACGCATATTTCCCCTGCCGCGGCAGCAGCCGTGAGTCCGAATTCAAAGGAGAAATCGTATGTCCACCACAAAAAAAGATCCCAACGACGCCGTTAAAATGACTTCCGGTCTCGACGATCAGATGCAGGCTGACCTCGACGAGGTCATGCGCAAATATGACCGTGAGTCCAACACCCGCGTCTGGGAGGGCTGGCAGCGCTGGGTTGTCGGCATCCTCATGGTTGCATTCAGCCTGTACTGCATCGGCATGACGCTGTTCTTCTCCGGTCTGCCCGAGACGCGCCTTGCCGCCTTCCTTGCCATGATCGTCTTCATCGGTTTTCTGACCTATCCCGTCAAGAAAGGGCATGTGAAGGTCAACTCCATGCCGTGGTACGATATCGTTCTGATGCTGGTCGGCACGGCATGTTTTCTGTACTTTGCTTTCAACGCCCTGCCCATCATCAAGCTTGCTACCCGCATCCAGACCCACCACGTGATCATTGGCGCGATCGGCATTCTGGTTCTGATCGAATTGTGCCGCCGCTGTGTGGGCGTCCCGATTCTCTGCGTCCTTGGCGCGCTGCTCGTCTACACGTTCTATAACCAGCTGAGCTACAACCCGAGTCTCTATCAGGCGCTCAAGAACGTCGTCTATAAGCTCTTCTACACCACAAACGGCGTCATCGGCACCCCGATCAACGTCTGCTACACCTACATCGTCCTGTTCATCATCTTCGGCGCGTTCCTGGAGCGCACGGGCATCGCGAACTTCTTTATCGCGTTTGCAAACCGTCTTGCCGGTTGGTCGGCAGGCGGTCCGGCAAAGGTCGCGGTCATCTCCTCGGCGCTGTGCGGCATGGTCTCCGGCTCTTCTGTCGGCAACACCGTCACCACCGGCTCCGTTACCATCCCCATGATGAAAAAGACCGGCTACCATCCGGACTTCGCTGGCGCGGTCGAAGCTGCCGCCTCCACCGGCGGTCAGATCATGCCGCCCATCATGGGCGCGGCAGCGTTCCTGATGGCGGAATACATGGACCTCCCCTACGCAACCGTTGCCGTCAAGGCAATTCTGCCGGCAGTTCTCTATTTCACGGGCATCTTCATTGCCGTCCATCTGGAAGCCAAGAAGCTCGGGCTCAAGGGTCTTTCGAAAGACGAAATGCCCAAGTGGGCAGACCTCGGCAAAAAGATCTATCTGCTTGCGCCGCTGGTGCTTCTGGTCTGGCTCGTCTCCTCGGGCGCAAAGACCATGCAGTTCTCCGCAGCTGTTTCCATCCTCGCAGCTGTCATCGTAGGCTTTTTGAACAAGGACGAGCGCCTCACCTTCAAAAAGATCTTTGAAGCGTTAGAGGCTGGTGCAAAGGGCGCCATCACCGTCGCCGTTGCCTGCGCGATTGCAGGCATGATTGCCGGCTGCATCACCGTCACAGGTCTCGCTTCGATCCTCATTAACGCCATCGTCCAGCTCGCAGGCTCTGCAACCTTCATCGGCTTGATTCTGACCATGGTCTGCTGCATCGTTCTCGGCATGGGCGTCCCCACCACTGCGAACTACTGCATCATGGCATCCACCTGCGCGCCGATTCTCATTAAGATGGGCTTCCCGCTGGTCGCGGCGCACTTCTTTGTATTCTACTTCGGCATCGTTGCCGACATCACGCCTCCTGTCGCGCTGGCTGCCTATGCGGGCTCTGCGATTGCCAAGGGCAACCCCATGAAGACCGGCATCAACGCAACCAAGCTTGCCATCGCCGCGTTCATTGTCCCGTATATCTTCGCCTACAGCCCCGCGATGCTCTTTGTCAACGTCACGAGCGTCTGGGAGGTTATCCAGATCGTCCTGTCGGCGCTTCTGGGCATCTTCGGCGTTGCAGCGGGTCTGGAGGGCTTCGTGCTGCGCAAAATGAACTGGCTGTACCGCATTGTCTGCCTCGTCGGCGGTCTGGGTCTGATGATTCCGGGCGCCATCTCCGACCTGGTCGGTTTGGTCCTGATCGGCGGCGTGTTCGTCATTCAGTATCTGCAGAACAAGAAAGAACGCGAGATCGCCTGATTTCCTGAAGCATAAAAAAATCCGGATGCAAAGCATCCGGATTTTTTCTGTCTGTATTGGTTTACTGCACCAGCTCGCACACAAGGTCGGTGTACTCGCCGGGGTTTTCCAGCGGCAGGTCCGCCATCAGCAGCGCCTGCGCATAGAGAATCTTCGCAATCTTCTTTGCCTTTTCCTCGTCCTGTGCAACAGCAACCTGCAGCAGACCGAACAGTCTGTGGTTCGGGTTGAGTTCCAGAATTCTGCCCGCCTTCATGCCCATCTCGGGGTTCAGGCGCTGGAAGTATTTCTCCATTTCGAACGTCATACCCTCTTCGGGCACCATGCACACCGGGTGCGTACCGAGGTTGTCGCTCAAACGGACCTCTTTGACCGCATCGCCAAGCGTCGTCTTGACAAACTCCAGCGTTGCCTTCGACTTTTCTGCCTGCTCGGCAGCCTCTTTCTTCTCCTCGTCCGTGGAAAGCCCGAGGTCCTCCTGCGTCACCGAGCGGAAATCCTTGTCTGCATATTTTCCGAGCGTCTGCGGCACGAAGCTGTCGACCTCGTCGGTCATCAGCAGCACATCAAAGCCCTTTTCCGTGAGCTTTTCCAGCTGCGGCAGCTGAGACAGGCGCTGCCGGTTTTCGCCGCTGGCAAAGTAAATGTACTTCTGCTCCTCCGGCATTGCGTCCGCGTATTCCTTGAACGAAACGAGCTTGTTCTGCTTATGCGACCAGTACAGAAGCAGGTCCTGCAGCAGCTCCTTCTTCGCGCCGTAGTCGTTCAGCACACCATATTTGAGCTGCATGCCGAATGCCGCGTAGAACTTTTCGTATTTCTCACGGTCGGATTCCATGAGCTTTGCAAGCTCTGCTTTGATCTTCTTTTCGAGGTTCGCTGCGATGAACTTGAGCTGGCGGTCATGCTGGAGCATTTCACGCGAAATGTTGAGGCTCAGATCCTGCGAATCGACGACGCCGCGTACAAAGCGGAAGCAGTCCGGCAGCAGCTCCTCGCAGTTTTCCATGATCATGACGCCCGAAGAATACAGCTGCAAGCCCTTCTTGAAATCCTTCGTGTAGAAATCATACGGCGCTCTGGCAGGGATATACAGCAGCGCCTTATACGTCACCGCGCCCTCGACGCTCACATGAATCGTCGCAATCGGGTCTTCAAAGTCGAAGAACTTCTCCTTGTAGAAATTGTTGTATTCCTCTGGGGTGATGTCCTTCTTCGCCCGCTGCCAGAGCGGCACCATCGAGTTGAGCGTCTCGTTCTCTGTGTAGGTCTCATACTCGGGCTTCTCGGAGTCTTTCGTCTCCTCCTTCACCCGCGACTTTTCCATTTCGAGCTTGATCGGGTAGCGGATGTAGTCCGAATACTTCTTGACCAGCTTCTGAAGCTCCCACGTCTTTAAGAAGCGTGAATACTGCTCGTCCTCGGTATCTGCCTTGAGCGTCATAATCACGTCCGTACCGGCGCCTTCGCGCTCGGCAGGCTCCATCGTGTAGCCGTCTGCGCCGGAGGAGGTCCACTTCCACGCTTCCTCGGAGCCGTACTTCTTCGAGATCACCGTCACGGTGTCTGCCACCATGAATGCCGAGTAGAAGCCCACGCCGAACTGACCGATGATGTCGATGTCCTCCTGCTTTTCCATGTCCTTCTTGAACTGGAGGCTGCCGGACTTGCAGATCGTGCCGAGGTTGTTTTCCATCTCGTCTTTGTCCATGCCGATACCGTTGTCGCTCACGGTGAGCGTCCGGCTGGGCTCGTCAACCTTCAGCTGGATTGCAAAATCGCTGCGGCTTAAGCCCACCTTTTCGTCTGTCAGCGCCTGATACGCCAGCTTATCGATGGCGTCGGAAGCGTTCGAGATAATCTCCCGCAGGAAAATCTCCTGATGGGTATAGATCGAGTTGATCATCAAATCCAGAAGCCGCTTCGACTCCGCCTTGAACTGTTTCTTTGCCATATATCTTCACGTCCCGTATTGGTAGTATTAGCACTCCATTCCATCGAGTGCTAAGCTTATTATACCGCGCCCTTCCGATTTTGCAACCCCTTTGCGCAAAATTCACAAAGCGTTAAAAAACGAAGAGCGCTTTTTCCGCGCTCTTCGTCTGCATGTATTTAGAAGCGCCAGCTTCTTTAAAAATTTAGCCGATGGCATCCTTCACGACACGCTGGAAGTTCAGCCGTGCGATCTTCTCCATCTCTTCCTTGCTCATGCCCATCTTCTCAAAGCAGGCAAAGAGGTTCGGAATTTCGGAGCAGTTTGCAAGACCCTTCGTGCAGGGGCTGCCGGTGTCGGTCATGGTGCCCATGGTGTCGGGGTTGTCGATGAACTCGAAGAAGTCGAAGCCGCAGCCGACGTGGTCGATGCCCATGACGTCGATCATATGCGCCGCATGCTCGGCAAGGCGCTGAACCGTCTGGTTCTTGGGATCGTCGTCAATGAACAGGTTGAACGCATTCAGACCCACGACGCCGTTGACATCGCGAATCGCGCGCAGCTGATCGTCGGTCAGATTGCGCAGCGCGCTGCAAAGCGCGCGGCTGTTGGAGTGGGACGCAATGAAGGGTTTCTGCGTGATCTTGACCAGATCCCAGAAGCCGTTGTCGTTCAGGTGGGAAACGTCGAGCAGCATGCCCTTTTCCTGCATGCGGCGAACTGCCTCCTTGCCCACGTCGGTCAGACCGTAGTCCTTGCCGGACAGTGCGCCCGCGCCGAGATCGTTTGCCTCGTTCCAGGTCAGAATGCCGTGACGGCAGCCGAAGTCGTAGTAGCGGTCAATCCAGCTCAGGTCCTTGCCCATCGTTGCCATGCCCTCGATGCCGATGAAGATGTAGATCTTGCCGTCGGCATTTGCCTGCATCATTTCGTCATAGGTATGGACAATCCGGAACGACTGGCACTCGGCGATCTCCGCCTTTGCCGCAGCCATGATCTGCTCGGTGCGCTTGACATAGTCCACGTCATACGGGGGGTCAACCCAGATGACGAAGATACTTCCCTCGACGCCGCCCTTGCGCATGCGCTCGAGGTGGCAGCGGTCAAATACGTTCGTCTCGCCGTTGAGCCGGCGGGTCGTCACGTCACACCAGATATCGGAATGTGCATCAAAATACATAATTTTCCTCCCGTCGAAAAGTACCCGGCGTGCCTCCGGTAAGAGGCACGCCGGAGCGAATCATTGCAGCTGGCAGCCAAGCTGCCGTTTGTTATGCGCCGAGAATGATACCGACAATCGTGCCGGCGTAGTTGCCGATGACATAGCCGAGAACGCCGACCAGCATAGCCGGACCAACCAGTCTCGTCCAGCCCTGGGAGATTGCCATACCTGCAGCAGTCGTCGGGCCGCCGATGTTGGCGTTGGAAGCGATGATGGAGTCTTCGAGGGAAGCCTTGAAGATCTTCGCACCGGCGAAGCAGAACAGCATGTTCACGAGGACCATGATTGCCGTCAGGACGAGCAGCAGCGGGGACTTCGTGAGAACGGTCATGATGTTTGCCGGAACGCCGATGACGAACAGGAACAGGTAAATGAGGTAGGTGCCGATTTCCTGCGAGCCGTGCATCTTTTCAACCTGCTTGTGGCAGAAGGTCGCAACGATGACAGAGATCGTGGTGATCCAGACGTACTGGCTGCCGAGGAACTTGCCGATGAAGTCCAGGAACGCATTGCCTGCGAAGCCGGAGAACAGACCTGCAATGATGCGGGAAACCCAGACGACAACGATGGCGTATGCGAAGTTATAAGCGATGTCCTTCAGGGAGATGTCCTTGCGGGACCAGAACGCAGCAGCCTGCGTCTGCGCAGCTTCCTTGGAAGTGCCCGCCTCGACCTCTTCGATGTGCGGATGACGGAAGTGCTTGCGGAAGAACTTGGAGCCCGCGCAAGCGATCAGGACGAAGAAGTATGCAGCCATCAGCAGGTTATCTGCAACGGTTGCAGCCGCGGTGAGATCGTCACCGGCAGCATACTGAGAAGCCATAGCCGCAAAGTTGACGCCGCCGCCGATGTAGGAGCCGGTCATCATGGAAGCGACCTTTGCAAGACCCTGTGCGTCGCCGAACGGACCGCGCAGGACATAATATGCGATGAAAGCGCCGACAACCGTGCCGACTGCGCCGATCAGGAAGACGATCAGCATACGGCCCGTGTCTTTCCAGACGCGGCTGAGGTTGCACTGCAGAAGCAGCAGCGGAATTGCCATCGGAACGATGACGCCCCAGACGATATCGTCATAAAGCGCAGAGTTGGTGGGGATAACGCCGAGGTTCGCGAGCACCATAGCCATGATCAGCGCGATGATGGCGCCGGAGACCTTGGATGCCCACTGATATTTCTGCTCGAGGAAGATGGACAACGCGACGCCGATACACATGACACCCATCAGACCCCAGATGTTGTCTGCTGTAATCAGAGTATGGCCCAGAAGCTTTTCGAATAACGTCATAAAGTTTTCCTCCGATTCCTTTTCCCAATTCAATTGTTTCTAAAAAACTTTTGCTGGGGAATGTGTCGTTCTGACGGAGCCGGCTTTCCATCCGAACCACAGTTTTATTCTAGCGACTTTGTGTCTGAAAATCAATATTTTTCCGTAAGCTGTCCTCATTTTTTACAAACAGAGCAATTTTTGGAAACGTATCTTGTATAGTTTCTACAAATCTGTACTTTTTTCCTGATTGTTCATCCATGTTTGCCCTATCCGGACGGTTTTGCCGGACAAGTGACCAAAAAATTGTACCCTAAAAATTTTTCAGGTGATTTAAAGCGTAAAAGTGTCGTTAAAAAACCGCTGTCCGGTGCAAAGCGGCTTTGCACAATTTCCCGCCCATACGCGGCAAAAAGCGGCAGAAGGTCCCTGCCCTCTGCCGCCTCTTTTCTCCGTTACAGCTCCAATGTCTCCAGATCATCCGGCACAACGAGATTGCCGTGGTAATACGCTTTCCCCTCTTCGGTATAAAGCGCCTTCCGATTTTCGATATTCTTGTCCTCCGTGTGATAGAGCACGAGGTTTGGAACGCCCAGTTTCTCTGCAAGCTCGCAGGCATCCTTGACCGTGGAATGGTTTTTCTTGTACGGCTCAAAAATATCGCGCTGGGAATACAGGCAGAACGCCTCATGCAGCATCAGCGTGCTTCCCTTGACGTACTCGTATTCCTGCTCGCAGTACGGCTCGTCGCCGCAGCAGGCGATCTTCCGCCCGTCCGCGAGCGTCATGGTAAAGCCGAACTGCTTTGCTTTCGTCGAATGAATATCGAAAAACTGCACGGGTCTGCCGATAATCTCGCGCTTTTCGCCATCTTTGACCTCGATGAAGAAGAAGCGCTCGTCGACAAATTTCAGCTCCTTCGGCGTCAGAAGCATCTCGGCAAGCTGATGCAGAATCCGGATGACCTCCTCGTGGGCATAGAGCCGCGCTTCTCCGTCATATTTGCCGCGCGCCATGTTCTGGCAGATCATGCGCTGCATCCAGACGATGCCGAGCAGATGATCGATGTGCTTGTGTGTGACGATGATATCGCGCATATCCTGCCACTTGTAGCCTGCGTCCTGCAGCCTGCGCAGCAGCAGATTGCCGCCGCCGCCGTCGACCAGAAGGCAGCGCCCCGCCTCCTCCATGACAAAGCAGGTGTTGTAGCAGGCGGTTGCCTGCGCGTTGCCCGTACCGAGGAATGTGATCTTCATAGCTCTGTTCCTTTCCTGCCGCCGGAAGCGCGGCTTTTTCAGCGCCATCATAGCAGATTTTCCCCTGCCCTTCAAGAGCTTTTCCGCATCCTCTTCCTTTCCGCGCCGTTTTGTGGTAAACTATCGGAAATAAGAATTGTTCGAAGGAGAAACCACATGATTACCATTTCCAATCTTGCCATGCAGTTTGGCGGCAGCGTTCTTTTTAAGCAGGTTGACCTGCAGTTTACCCCCGGCAACTGCTACGGCGTCATCGGCGCGAACGGCGCGGGCAAGTCGACGTTTCTGAAAATTCTCTCCGGCGAGCTGGAGCCGACCTCCGGCGAGGTGTTTTTCAAGCCCGGCGCGCGCCTTTCCGTTCTGAAGCAGGACCAGAACCAGTACGACGCCTATCCGATTCTCGATACTGTCATCATGGGCAACCAGCACCTGTACGATATTATGAAGGAAAAGGACGCCCTCTACGAAAAGGACGATTTTACCGAGGAAGACGGCATGAAGGCCAGCGAGCTGGAAACCGAGTTTGCAGAGCTCGATGGCTGGGAGGCAGAGTCCGACGCTTCTCGCCTTCTGCAGGGTCTTGGCATCCCCGTGGAGCTGCACTACGACCTGATGGGAAATACCGACCCCCGGCTCAAGGTCAAGGTGCTGCTTGCCCAGGCGCTGTTCGGAAAGCCCGACATTATTATGCTCGACGAGCCGACCAACAACCTGGACATTGAGGCGATTAACTGGCTGGAAAACTTCATCCTGGATTATGAGGACAACGGTCTTGTCATCGTCGTCAGCCACGACCGCCACTTTCTCAACACCGTCTGCACGCATATCGTCGATATTGACTACGGCAAGATCAAGATGTACGTCGGCAACTATGACTTCTGGTACGAATCCTCGCAGCTCATCCAGCAGCTGATCCGCAACAAGAATAAGCGCAACGAGGAAAAGATCGCCGAGCTGCAGACCTTCATTGCCCGCTTCGCTGCCAACAAGGCAAAGAGCAAGCAGGCAACCTCCCGCCGGCGGCTTCTCGATAAGCTCTCCGTCGAGGAAATGCCCGCCTCCTCCCGCCGGTATCCGTTCGTCGGCTTTGAGCGCGAGCGCGAGGTCGGCAAAGACATTCTCTTTGTCACCGACGTCTCCAAAACCATCGACGGCGTGAAGCTTCTCGACAAGGTTTCCTTCATCGTCGGCAAAAACGACAAAATCGCCTTCGTCGGCGAAAACGAGCTGGCGCAGACGACCATGTTCAAGATTCTCGTGGGCGAGTTAGAACCGGACGAGGGCAGCGTCAAATGGGGGCAGACCGTCACGACGAGCTACCTGCCGAAGGATAATTCCGCCTATTTTGACGGGCAGAGCGAGAGCCTCGTCGACTGGATTCGCCAGTTCTCCGCCAAAAAAGACGATGTGTATCTGCGCGGCTTCCTCGGCAGGATGCTCTTTTCCGGCGAAGAGGTCTTCAAGCCCGTAAACGTCCTGTCCGGCGGCGAGAAGGTCCGATGCATGCTCTCGCGCATGATGCTCTCGGGCGCGAACGTGATTCTTCTGGATCAGCCGACCAACCATCTGGATATGGAAGCCATCCAGGCAGTCAACAAAGGACTCGACGCTTTCCCGGGAAATATCCTGCTGGCGTCTCATGACCATGAGCTGCTGCAGACCACGTGCAACCGGATTATCGAGTTCCAGCCGGACGGCAAGATCATTGACCGGCTCGGGACGTATGATGAGTATCTGGAGTGGAAGCTTGCAAAGTGAGCGGACAGCGCCCTTTCTGGCAGAAGCTTATCAGTCGTTTTCCGACCCCAGTGTGTGGCCATCGGCGCGTGGCGGCGAAAGCCGCCTTACGCGGACGCGCCGATCACACAGCCCGGAACGGAAGCAGAAACGGATGATTGCGCTCCCAATGAATCGATGATTCCACGCCATACACCGCGCGAATGACATCGCTGGTAATAATATCCGGCCGGCCGGCAATCATAATTTCCCCGTTTTTCAGCACCGCGATATGGTTGGAATAATACAGCGCGTAATTCAGTTCGTGCGTCGTGATGACCGCACAGATTTTCTTTTCATCCACCAGGTCTCTGACAAACTGCATGATTTTCAGCTGATAGCCCATATCCAGGAACGTCGTCGGCTCGTCCAGCAAAAGAATCGAAGGCTCCTGCACGATGGCCTTTGCCAGCATGACCTTTTGCCGCTCGCCGCCGCTCATCTGATCCAGGCTTTTGTTTGCCAGATTGTCAATTTCCAATCTGCAAAGCATCTCGAAAACCGCGTCGTAGTCTTTCTGCGTTGCCCGCCACTGAAAATGCGGCCGCCTTCCCAGCATGACCGCGTCGAATACGGAAATCGGGAACTTCACCTGTTCCGACTGCGGAACATAGGCAACCGTGCGCGCAATATCCAGCCGCGACATTTCGCGTATATTTTTCCCGTTCAGCTGAATATCGCCGCTGTCGGGCTTATTTAGGGCGTTCAGGCATTTGAGAAGGGTGGTTTTTCCGGCGCCATTCGGACCGACCAGGCTCAAAATCTGACCTCCGTCGACCGAAAGACTCACGTTATGAAAGACGCTGTTGCTTTTATACGAAAAATTCAAATCATGGATTGCAAGGCTTACCAACGCTCCGTCCTCCTTCTCGTTACAAGATACGCAAGCAGCGGTACGCCGACAAACGACGTCACAATGCCGACCGGGACAACAACGGGCGAGAGAATCTTACAGGACAGCACGTCTGCTGCCAGCAAAAGACACGCGCCCAAAAGTGCTGAAATCGGAATCAGATACCGGTGATCCGAGCCGATCAGGATTCTTCCGATATGGGGCGCAACCAGTCCGATAAAGCCGATCGGCCCCAGAAGGCTGACAATGACCGCCGTCACCAGCGATGACAGCAGAAGCCCGAACACACGCAGTCTTTCAACGTTCAGACCAAGACTTCCCGCCGTTTCATCGCCAAGGGTCAGAGCGTTATAATCCCAGGCTTTCATAAATATCAAAAGCATAACGATTGCCACAACAACCGCCGTGAGCTGAAGCTTTCCCCAGGTTGCTTTGGAAAGACTGCCAAACATCCAGTACACGAGCTCTGCCAGCCGTTCCTCCGAACCAATGTATTGCAGAAACGACGTTGCCGCAGAAAACAGAAAGTTCATGGCAACGCCAAACAGCACGATGGTCTCTGCTGTGACCTGCTGTGTTTTCGACAGCCCATACACGACAAACGTGCAGACAGCGGCGCAGAGAAATGCGTTGAAGGCGATAATATAGTTGGCCGGTATCAGGCCGCTCATAAAAGAGTTTGCACTCAGGCCCGTTACAATGGCAATCGCCGCGCCAAAAGAGGCCGCCGAGGAGATGCCGAGCGTATACGGCGAGGCCAGCGGATTGCGCAGAATCGTCTGCATGACCAGTCCCGCCACCGCAAGCCCCATTCCGCCTGCAATTGCCATCAGCACTCTCGGAACACGGAGCTGCCATATGATTCTCTGGCTGACATCCATTTCCTCTTTTTCAAGCGTGATCCCCGACAGCAGCGCGTCCCAGCTTTCTGCGACATTGAATGACGCACCTCCGTTGGAAAGCCCAACCAGAAGCAGGAAAAACAGCAGAACCGCCAATCCTACGATATAGACCGCCTTCTGTTTGCGCGAGGCCTGCCAGGCCTCGCGCAGGATCTTCTTTCGATCCAAAAGATTCGGAGCTTCGCTCTGCGCCGATTTACTCGTCATACGTCCAAATACCGCCGACCGCCTTGCCGGGATGGAAGAGCGCAAAGTACTCTTCGAGCACGGTGTCTGGGTCAAAGTCTTCAAACAGGTCCGGATAGAACCACTTGGCCAGGTAGCACACGCCGACAATATACGCCGGACGGGAGTAAATGTCACTGCTGATGACGTGCACGTTTTTGTTCTGAACGGCCTTCGTCATGCTCAGGCCCTCACGGCTGATCAGCTCATCATAGGCTTCTTTTGCCTTATCGGCGTTTTCCGAGCGGTAACCAAGGCCTGTGACCTCTTTGATAATCACGTCGGGATTCATTTCGGCGACCCATTCCGCGCTTACCTCCGGCTCTTCGCCAACAGTGAGGTCCTTTGCGATGTTGATGCCACCGGCAAGAACCACCTGAGAATAGAATCTCGAGCTCGGCGCACCGGTCTTATAGCTGCCCGCATGGTACTCCAGGAAAACTTTGACTCTCTGCTCATCGGTCAGTCCGCCGACGCGTTCGGCGATGAAGTTTTCCCACTTGTCGTAAAACGCGACAATCTCTTGCGCCTTATCCTCGCAGGAGAACAGCTGACCCATCACGCGGACGCCGCCGCGCATAGTCTCCGGAACGCGCAGATTCAGCTTGACGTCCTTGATGTCAAATCCGGACAGATATTCCTGGTCCGTCACAACGCCATGGGCGCGAACGGAGGAAAGAACGACCTGCGGTTGAAGCTCCGCCAGCAATTCATAGTTGATTTCCGCGTGAGTCGCCACTGTGGGCAGGCCATCGAGCGCGTCATAGAGCGGATTTCCCTCGGTCGCCTGGATGTTTGCAAGGACAAGATCCAGCTTTCCAAACGCACTCAAGAGCTCAAACGGGCTGGAGTCGAGCACCACAAGCTTTTCAATCGGCAGCGATATGGTAAGCTCGCGGCCGGAATCGTCCGTAACCGTGACGGTTTTTTCTTCCACGCTCTCTTCGCCGGAAACATCGTCCGTCTTTTCGGCCTCTTCCGCAGCCGCGTCTTCCGCGCTTTCGCCGCTCGGCGCATTTTCTTGCTGCGAAGCAGCGTTGGCTGTATCTTCGGCGGGTTTTTCTTTGCCCGCGCAGGCCGAGAGGCAGCCAAGCAACATGATTGCAGCCAGCAGCAGGGAAATCAATTTCTTCATCATCAACAGGTACCTCCGATGAATGTCGTTATAGCGTCAGATAATTATTTCGTTGCGATAAACTGATAAATCGTATGGATCGATTCTTCTTCCGTCTCCGTCTTGGGATGGATGTGCGAGTTTTCCTGGACCTGGACATTGGAGAATCCGGCCTCGCAGAACATATCGGCAATCACGGAAGAAGCAACATCGCGGTTCAAGGGCAGCTGGGACTCCACTTCCTGTCTGTAATGGTAGGCCTTGAGCTCGCCTTTTCTCGGAGAATAGTCGACAATGGCCTGTCCGCCCGGCTGGAGCACGCGGCACCACTCGCGGAACGTGGAGACGGGGTCGGTCAGTGTCCAGATGACATGACGCGCAGTCAGATTCTGGAACGTATCCGATGCAAAGGGAAGCGCCTCGGTGTCACTGCACACAAAGGTAATCTCCAGATTTTCTTCTTTCGCCTTTTCCTTTGCCCTGCCCATCATGCCCTCGGACCAGTCCACACCGGTGACCTTCAAGCCGGCCTTGGCAGCAAGAAGCGAAACGAAGCCGGTTCCGCAGCCCACGTCCAGAAGTGTCTGGCCCTGCTTGCCTTCCAGAAGTCCGCTCCAGCGCTTGATCGCCCACGGATTGCTCAGACCGTGCGCCTCAGAGCTGTCATAGGAATCCGCATGTTCGTTCCAACGGCTCTGCATTTCTTTTTTCAGTTCGTTCATTGATTGGTTCCTCCGCAAATGTTGTAGTATTTCTTCGATATACGAAGATGCCAGTCCGGCTGGCGTTCGGATACCGCAGAATTTGTGCCATCTCCCGCAAGCTGTATCAAAGTCCGTACAGGGACTCTTCTGCGCGCCGGCTCTTTGCCTCAGAACCTCATGCGTCTGATTTTGATGCTGCGCAATTCAAAAAAGGTATTTTTTTCCTTTCCCGAAATAAAAAAAACACCAATACCCACACATGGAGAAATTGGTGTTTTCAGCCAGAGGCCTCCGGATACATCCGTCCTTCGGCAAAAATGCAGACGCCGCCCGCCATATGCGGCAACCGCCGCGACAGGCTATGAAGATAAGCAAAGTATTCTGACTAACAATCTGAATGGCGGCTTTCGCCATTCGCGGAACTCGTCTGCCTTCTCATAGGGATTGGTTACCCTACAATGACGGCCTTTCAGCCCAGCGGTCTCCCACCTCGACGTTTTCCTCATGCGCACAGCTCCGGGTAGAGTAGGTTCGTTCCATTTTCGCCGCCACACTGCCAGATCACCAACTGGCAGTCCAACGGCTTCAAATCTTCGGATGCGATATGAACTTGTAAAATTTGTATTCCCGATACGCAGACGGCAAATAAAGCCCGCTTCGCACCTGCTGTTCTAAGCCCTGCACGTTTCAAGAACCAGTCATAAAGGCTATAGAACAGCAAAACATCTTGATTTCCGACTACATTATACAGTAACCGCGTAAAAAGTCAAGAGCCTTCCGCGCAAAATGCCTCTGCGCCTTTGAAGGCAGGTCAGGCTGCCAATTTTTCGGCCCTGGTGTGTGACCAGCACACCTGGCGGCTTACGCCGCCACAGACGTCATCCCCTTCAATTGGGAAATACAGAAAAGGACCTGCCTCGCGGCAGGTCCTTTCCTATTTCCGAATTACTCTTCGTCTTCACCGGCGGGCGCGAGCAGCGCGCGGATGGACAGCGAGATACGCTTGTGCTCCTGATCGATGTCGATGATCTTTGCGTCGACTTCCTGACCTTCGGACAGAACGTCCTCGGGCTTGCCGATGCGGCGATCCGCGATCTGGGAAATGTGAATCAAGCCGTCAACGCCGGGGATGATCTCAGCGAAAGCGCCGAAGGTCATGAGCTTGACAATCTTGACGGTGACAACGTCGCCGACCTTGTGCTCATTGTTGAAGATGGTCCACGGGTTGGTAGCTTCGGTCTTGTAGCCGAGGGAGATCTTCTTCTTTTCGGGGTCGAGCGCGATGACGTAAACGTCGATCTCGTCGCCAACCTTGACGACCTCTGCCGGATTCTTGATGCGGTTCCAGCTCAGCTCGGAGACATGAACCATGCCGTCAACGCCGCCGATGTCGACGAATGCGCCGTAGCTGGTCAGGGACTTGACGGTGCCGTGATACTGCTTGCCGACCTCGATCTCGCTCCAGATCTTCTCCTGTGCTGCCTTGCGCTGCTCAGAAGCGACGGAACGGATGGAGCCGACGACGCGGCGGCGGGCACGGTTGACCTCGGTGATGCGCAGCTGCACGTTCTTCTTCAGAAGCTCGCCCAGATCGCCGCCCTTGGCAACGCCGGACTGGGATGCCGGAACGAACACGCGAATGCCCTTGACATTGACGACGATGCCGCCCTTGTTCTCTTCGGTGACGACGCCTTCGACGATGTCCTTGTTCTCAGCCGCAGCTTCGATCTCTTCCCATGCCTTGCCTGCTTCCAGACGCTTCTTGGACAGACGGACGACGCCTTCGCCGTCGTTGACATGGACAACGATTGCTTCAATCTGATCGCCGACCTTGACAGCCTCTTCGGGCTTGACGTTGGGGTCGCCGGAGAAGTCTTCCAGCGGAATGTACGCGGTGTGCTTGGTGCCCAGGTCGACTTCGACCTCGGTCGAGCCAACTGCCATAACCGTGCCGGTTACCTTATCTCCATTATTCAAAGTCTTGAGGGACTGCTCGAGAAGCTCGGCAAAATTCTCCTCCATTGCAGTTTCAACTTTCATTTCTTCGCTCATTTTGTTGTTTACCTCCTTAATTATCCACGACGGCGTCGATGCGCCTGCCGTAATCCCCACAGTATTTGCGCCGGAAAAAAGGCTCATCTCCAGATCATCTGCCTGATCGACCAGTGAAACCTTTTTACAGTACTGCTCGCAGATCATCGCAAGTCTCCCGGTATTGGAGCTTCTTGCATCACCGACAACGACCATCGCATCACACTTTTGAGAAAGAATCGCTGCTTCTTCCTGTCGCATTTCCGTAGCTCTGCATATTGTATCAAATATTTCGCAATTTGTACACACTTTTTTTGCGATTTCGGCGCAGCTTTTCCACATTTTCTGTGAGCTGGTCGTCTGGCTCACCATGCTGATGGGAAGATTCCGCCGCTCGGGTGCCTCGCGAAGCCAATTTTCCAGCTCCTCGGGGCTCTGCACGATCAAAGGCTCCCGGCAAAAGCTTGCAATCGCCTCCACCTCCGGATGCGCGGGCGAGCCGAAGATAATAATCTTCCGTCCCTTCTGCGTCTCATTTTTCACAATGGTGTGAATTTTTTTCACAAACGGGCACGTTGCGTCCAGCACCGGAACGCCGCGCGCGCAAAGCGCCTGCTGCACCTGCTCCGGCACGCCGTGCGCGCGGATAATGACCGTCTCGCCGGGCTCTGCCTGCTCCGGGGAATCTAATTCGCGCACGCCCTGCTTCAAAAAGCGTTCGACCACATGGCGGTTATGGATGATGGGACCCAGCGTCGCGGTTTTATTTCCGCGCCGGACGCTTTCGTTTACCATCTCCACCGCCCGGTCAACCCCGAAGCAGAACCCCGCCGTCTTCGCCAATATGATCTGCATAGCTATCTCCGCCCAGTCTGTAAATTCTGCGCAGCAGCTCGTCCGCCTCGTGCTGATACTCGTCATGTGTCCAGCCGTCGCGCTTCGGCATCTCATACGGCTGCCCGAAAATGACGTTCACCGGACACCACGGCGTCTTGTTGCGCGTGATAAACACCGGCACCAGCGGCGCATCCGCTTCCACTGCCATGCGCACCGCGCCCGTCTTCGCGCGCACGTGCTTGTTCTTATTGCAGCGCGTGCCCTCGACGAAGACCATCATCTGCTCGCCGTCTTTGAGCGCCTGCACGCCCTCGTGATAGGCGGTTCCGTCGTGCGCCCTGCGGTCGACAAAGATGATCCGGAACTTTTCCATCACCCAGCCGACGATAGGCACCTTCCGCAGCTCCTTTTTCGCGATAATCCGGCTCATCTGCGGCGCGTCAAGCGCCAGCAGCAGCCAGATGGCATCCGCGCAGCCCGAGTGGTTCGCGCAGATCACGGCTTTTCCAACCGGAACAAGCTCCCGTCCTACCACATGGAACACCGGATGCCAGAAAAACAGCCCGATCCGGCAAATCCACCAGCACACCCGATACCAGAACGTCATCATCCGAGCTTCCTCCTGACAATGGCAAGAATCTCCGCGATCGACTGCTCGATGGTATTGCCCGAGGTGTCCAGCTTTACCGCGTCCGGCGCAGGCTTTAGCGGCGCGATGGCGCGCTCGGAATCCTGCTTGTCGCGCGCAATCATGTCCTGCAGGACCTTCTCATAGCTTATTACCTTCTCGCCCTTCTGTGTCAGTTCCTCATAGCGGCGCTTTGCGCGCTCCTCGGGGCTTGCGGTCAGAAAAATCTTGACCTGCGCGTTGGGAAGCACCACCGTTCCGATGTCGCGTCCGTCCATAACAACGTTGTGTTTCCGGGAAAATCTCCGCTGCATGTCCAGCAGATACTCGCGCACGCATTTCTGCGCCGAGACGCCGGAAGCGTAGCGGGACATCTCCGGCGTGCGAATCTCCCCCGTCACATCCTGCCCGTTGAGAATCATGTGCTGCACGCCGTCTTCCTCGTGCCGGATTTCGATGTTCACATCGTCCAGACACCGGCGGATGCCGTCCGCGTCTTTGGGTCCGATGCCCATCAGCCACATATGATAGCCGACCGTGCGGTAAATTGCGCCCGTGTCAACATATAAATATCCCAGTTCCTTCGCCACACGCTTTGCCATCGTGCTTTTGCCCGCGCCCGCAGGTCCGTCGATGGCGACCGAAATATACTTTCCCATGCTTCTATCCTTCCTGCGCGGCAGACGCCCCGGCAAGACGCCCGGTCGCCCACGCAATCTGTAAATTAAAACCGCCCGTATAGGCGTCCACATCCAGAAGCTCTCCCGCAAAATACAGTCCCCGAACCAGCTTCGACTCCATTGTTTTCGGGCTGACCTCCGAGACCTTTACGCCGCCGGAGGTCACAATTGCCTGCTCAACCGGCGCGCAGGACGCAATATCAACGGAAAACTGCTTGACCGTCTCCAGCAGTGCCCGCCGTTCCTGCTTTGTCAGCTCGTTGACCTTCTGCTGCGGCTGCAGCCCTGCCCGGCAAATCACCGGCACAATCATCGAGTGCGGCAGCAGCTTCACAAGCGCGTTCGACAGGTCCTTGTTCTGAAACTCCGCAAAATCGCGCAGAAGCCTTGCATCCAGCGTCTTTTCATCCAGCGCCGGCTTCAGATCCATCACAATCCGGTAGCCCTCTTTTCCGCGCTGCATGTGGCAGCTGGCAGAGAGAATCACCGGACCCGACAGCCCGAAATGTGTAAACAGCAGCTCTCCAAACTCGGAAAACACGCACTTGCCCTTCGCGTCGAGCAGCTTCACTTCCACATTTTTGAGTGCCAGCCCCTGCATTGCGCCGCAGGTATGCCCTTTTTCGACCAACGGCACCAAAGAGCCGCGCGGCTCGATGATCGTATGTCCGAGGCTTCCTGCCAGCCGGTAGCCGTCGCCGGTCGAGCCGGTTGCCGGATACGAGCAGCCGCCCGTCGCCAGAATGACCCGGTCCGCCGGAAGCCTGCCCGTTTGCGTCCGCACGCCCGTCACCGCGCCGTCCGCCGCTTCGATTTCCAGCGCCCGCTCCCATCGGATTTCCACGCCCGTTTCCTTCAAAAAACGGCGCAGTGCGTCAATAACGCTGCCCGCCTGATCGCTTTCGGGAAAGACGCGGTTTCCGCGCTCGGTCTTGAGCTGGCACCCGTGCTCCTCGAAAAACGCCATCGCGTCCGCCGGGGAAAAGCCAGCCAGCGCGCCATACAGAAAACGCGGATTGGTCGGCACGTTTTTCAAAACCTCGTCGCCCGCGCAGTTGTTTGTTACATTGCACCGCCCCTTGCCGGTGATGAAGAGCTTTTTGCCGAGCTTTCCGTTCGGCTCCAAAAGCGTCACATGCGCGCCCAGAGATGCTGCCGTTCCCGCCGCCATCATGCCAGCCGCGCCGCCGCCGATGACGACGACGTTATTCGACTCTTTCATAGACGTCGTACTCATCCCACAGATTCTCGAGATCTTCAAAGGTCTTGGTCATCTGCGTCTGCTGCTCCTGGGCCAGGCTCACGATCAGCGCGTTCACCACGCTCATCGGCGCGACAAGCGAGTCAACGACCGAGACCATGTCGCTCTTTGCCACCAGCACATGGTTCGCAACCTTGCCTGCCGGCGCGTCCGGCTTGTCGGTGATGGCAATGCATGTTGCGCCCGTGTCGTGGGCATACTGCATGACCTTGACCGTGCGGCTCGAGTACCGGGGCAGACTGAAGCCGATGACCACATCCCCCGGACCCACGCGCAGCAGCTGCTCAAACATCTCGCTGGTCGACGTGGAGCCGACGAGACGGACATTGTCAAACATGTTGCGCAGATAGAAGTTCAGAAACGCCGCCAGCGACGCAGACGAGCGCACGCCGACAATATAGATGGTCTTCGCTTTCAGCATTGCCTGCACGCTCGCGTCCATTTCGCTGCGGCTGAGCGCTTCGCTCGTCATGCGGATCGAGTCGATGTCCCCCTGCAGAACGGTGGACACCACGTCCTGATTGCCCAGCCGGTCGTTCGTGACCTCAATGCGCTGGACGCTGGTCAGCTTGTTTCGTACCAGTTCCTGCAGGGTTTTCTGCATGCTGGGGTAGCCGTCGAAGCCAAGCTCGACCGCAAAGCGCACAACCGTCGACTCCGAGACCTCGACCATCTTGCCGAGCCGGCTGGCCGTCATGAACGCCGCCTTGTCATAGGATTCCAGAATATAATTTGCAATCCGCTTCTGTCCTTTGGAGAAGGACGGAAGATCGCTTCGGATCTGCATCAGAATGTCATTCATACCAATTCTCCGTTCATCGGGAAATTTTGGATTTTTCCGGCGCGGCGCGCAGGAAAAACCTTGTATTATGATACAAGGTTTTCTGTCATTTTGCAAGTATGATTGCACAAAGATGCAATTTTTTCTTACGGCAGCTTGACAGTGCAGCTGCCATCCCAGTTCCCGGCGTCAGAGCTTCCGCAGCTCTTCCGGTGTGAGCCTGCGCCACTGCCCGGGCTTCAGTTCCCCGAGTGTGAGCGGACCTTCGGCAATGCGCCGCAGGCGCGTCACGGTGACGTTTGCCCGCTCGCAGAGCCTGCGGATCTGGCGGTTTCTTCCCTCATGAATCGTGATGCGCAGCAGCGCCGTTTCGTCCTCCGCGCGAAGGGTTTCCACTTTGGCAGGACGCGTCGTCCTTCCGTCAATTTCGATGGGGCTAGCAATGGACGCCTCGCAGCCCGGTATGTACCGGCTCAGCCAGACGAGGTAGACCTTGTCCACCTCTTTTTTGGGGTGCGTGAGCCTGTTTGCAAGTTCTCCGTCGTTTGTCAGAAGCAGCAGCCCCTCGGAGTTGAGGTCGAGTCTTCCCACCGGATACACCCGCGCGCCGCAGCCGGATACCAGCTCGGAGACGTTTTTGCGCCCCTTTTCATCGGACAGCGTACACACATAGCCGCGCGGCTTGTTGAGCATCAGCACCACGCGCTCGGGCTGCTTTTTAAGCCGTACGCCGTCGACCTCAATGACGTCTTCCTCATCGTCTGCCACATCCCCGAGACTTGCCGTGTTACCGTTGACGCGCACGCGGCGCTCCAAAATCATCTGCTCTGCCTTCCGGCGGGACGCTATGCCGTAGTTTGACAAAATCTTCTGCAGCCGCTGTTCCATCTTACCCTCCAAACATCCGTTTCCAAAAGCTGCGTGCGGGACGTGTTTCCTCCACCGCCTGCGCATAATAGACCGGGGCCTCCCGGACACAAACGCCGTCTACCCGAAGCTCCAGCCAGCCCGCCTGCCCGGCAAGGACCGGCGCAAAGGCAAGCTGCGGCGCATGCAGAACCAGTTCCGTCCGCTCGCTCTCCGCCAGCGGATACGATATCTCCTCTGCCGCAGTGAGCGAAACACGTTCCAGTCTGCCTCCGACTACCGGCACGCTCCCGACGGTATCTCCTTCGCGCACAAGCGTCTGCAAAGAAAACGCCGAAAATCCGTAGTCAAACAGCGCCTGCTGGTCGCGCCAGTCGTCGGGGTCGCAGATCGTCACACAGACGAGCCGTCTTCCGTCTCGCACTGCGCTTCCGGCAAGGATTCTGCCCGCTCTTTTCGTATAGCCGGTCTTGATGCCGTCGGCTCCGTCCACACGCCACAGAAGCTTGTTGTGATTGGTAAAGCTTCTGCCGTTTTCCGTGAAGCTTTTGCTGGAGACGACCGCGCGGAACGTTTCGTTCTGCATCGCGCAGACGCTGAGCTTTGCCAGATCGCGCGCCGTCGAGTAGTGCACCTCGCCGTCGAGTCCGTTCGGGTTTTCAAAATGCGTATTGGTAAGCCCCAGCGCCTGCGCTTTCTCGTTCATGCGCCCGACAAATGCTTCCATGCTTCCCGCGGTTGCAATCGCGAGCGCCACCGCCGCGTCGTTTCCCGAGCGCAGCATCAGCCCGTAAAGAAGCTCCCGGACCGTAATGCGCTCGCCCGCCTTCAAATACAGGCTGGACCCTTCCACGCCTGCCGCCTCCGGCGGCACGGAAATTTCGCGCTCCAGCTCCCCCGCCTCGCAGACCAGAAGCCCCGTCATGATCTTCGTCGTGCTGGCAATCAGGCTTTGCTCGTCCGCGTTCTTTTCATACAGAACTCTGCCGGTCTGCGCGTCCACCAGAATTGCGCTCCTCGCGCTGACGCTGCCGGAAAAATTTGCTGCCCGCGCCGGCAGGCACAGGAAAACGGCAGCGACCACAGCCGCCGCCGTTCTGAAAAAGCCGTGCTTCATTGTTATCACCCGGCGTAAGCTTTCCCCGCCGGGCGAATTTCATGCGCAAAAATTTATTCGATGCCTTCCTCTTTTGCAAGACGCTTCTGCTTGAGAAGATGCTCTGCCTTGTCCAGCAGGTCCGGCAGCTGCTCGATGAGCCGGTCCATGGACGTGGACGCAGGCTCTGCCACCGGCAGCATCCGCACGGATTCTCCCCGCACCACCAGAAACGCAACTGGCGTAATGTTGACGCCCGCGCCTGCGCCGCCGCCGAAGGCATTGTCCCGATTTGTCGGATAATTCTTCGTTGCGAAGTCGCTGCCGCCCGCGCCGTAGCCGATGGAGACCTTCGTGACGGGAATGATCGTCACATCGCCGGCTGCAATCGGCTCGCCGATGACCGTATTCACATCGATCATATCGCGGATTTTGCCCATCGAGGACATCATCATATCAGAAAGAGGATGATTCATGTATTTGACACCGCCTTTTTCTTATTGAGCCAGAGCTTCAGAAAACGCACAAGCGCGCGCAGGGCAAGGCAAATCGCCCGTCCGATGGTTATCGTCAGCACCAGCTGCGCGTCCAGCTTCATTTCCTTCTCATTATAATCGAGAATTGGCTGAATGTCACGCTTTTTTATCACAAAAAGCTGCTCGAGCTTCGGCGTCAGCGCGCCCAGCGCCGCCCAGACCCTTCCATACAGCATTGCCGCCTTCGCAGGGTCCGAACCGTCCAGCGTCACATGCAGCACCAGCACCTCCACGCGGAGCTTGCGCCGCAGATTTCCCAGCGTGTCGCACGCGAGGTCCGCCAGCGCCAGAATATCGGAAAGCGTCAGCTTCGGCATGGAACCCTGCTTTTTGGGCTTTTCCGGCTTTGCATCCGGTTTATTTGCCGCGGGCTTTTTCGCCTTCGGCTTGAGCTTCTTCTTTTTTTCCTTTGCGGGCAAAACCTGCAGCTTGAACAGCCCGATTTTGAGCCGCAGCGCCAGCTTGTTCTCCCGGTAGCTTGCGTCCACACCGACCGGAATACACCCGATCAGCACAAAAACCGCAAGCACAATGCCGAAAACTGCCCATCCGCTCATTGCGCCGTCTCCTTCTGCCCGTCTTCCTCTGCCGGGCTTTCCATCGGCAGCTCCAGCTGTGCCTGGTTGGTGCTCAACTCCACCTTTTCAATCGGCGGCAGATCGGCAAGCGACTGCAGCCCGAACACCCGCAGAAAATCAGGCGTCGTCTCATACTGAAACGGTCTTCCCGGCACATTGAGCCTGCCCGCCTCGCGAATCAGCTTCTTGGTCAGCAGCGCGCTGATCGAATACCCGCTGTCTACGCCGCGGATCTGCTCGACATACGCCTTCGTCGCCGGCTGATAATAGGCAATGACGCTCAGCGTTTCGAGCTGCGAAGACGACAGCTTCGGCGGCTTTCTGGTCTCCAGCGTTTTTGTCACCAGCTCCGCCTGCTCTGCGGCAGAGCACATCTGATAGGCATCCTCCAGCCGCACAATGCGGATACCGCTGCGGTGAAACGAGAGCTGGTCCATGAGATATTTCAGCTCCTCGTGAATCTGCGCCTCGTCGACCGCCAGACTCTCAGACAGCCGCGATGCTGCCACCGGCTCTCCCGCAGCAAACAAAATCGCCATCAGCGCCCGCTGCAATTCGTTCTGTTCCATGCTCATTCCTCCCAGCTGAGGTCTTTTTCGTCCGGCTTCTGCACGAAGGCGATCTCCTGTTCTCCGGCTTCGTTTTCAATGCGCACCGAATGGAGTCTGCAAAGCTCCAGCACTGACAAAAAGGTCGCCACAATCTCGGACCGGCTGCGGCTGCCCTTGAAAAGCGAGAGAAATTTCATCACGCCGCGCCCAATGAGCCGCCGCAGCACCTCGGCAGCCTTCTTTGCCACCGGATACGGCTCGGTGCCGACGATACCGGCAAAATTGGAAACCGGCGGTGGGAGCCTTCTTTGAGACCGGTCCTGCATCGCAGCAAGCGCGTCGAGCAAATCCTGCCGGTCGTGCTGATAGCGGTACGTCTGGTCCCGGCGCAGAGGCTCGGGCTGTTTGGGAAACATGCCGAGTCCGATGTCATTTCGAAGCGCGAGCGCGCCGCAGGCGATCTTGATCTGCTCGTAGGCGTCTTTTCTCTGCCGCTGGCGAAGCGACGCGATGAGCTCTTCCATCTCCGACTCCGCTTCGGCTTTTTCCGCCTCGGACAGCAGCATGCGCGTCTTGATGTACATCAAATGCGACGCCATCGCGATAAACTCGCTGGCAACCTCCATGTCCATGCGCTTGCGCTCGTCGAGCCAGGCAAGATACTGCTCCAGAATCGACGAGATGCTGATGTCCTGAATTTCTATTTTATTTTTGCTCAGCAGAAGCAGAATGACATCCAGCGGACCGTCAAAATCCTCCAGCGTCTGCTTCGCGTGTACTACATTTTGCAGGTGATATTGGGGCTGTTCCATGCACTGCCCTCCGTTTTATGGAATCCTCAGAATATGGCGCTCGGCAGCGTATAGCCCCAGGCGCCGAGGCTGTTCAGCCACGTCAGAAGCCAGTCGCGCATCGCGCCCAGCGGGCGGTCAATGGCGCCGGTCACAAGCAGCGCCATCAAAAGCCCCATGCCGTATTTTTCATACCGCATCAGTCGGTCATATGCCCGGTCGGACAGCAGCGCGAACAGAACCTTCGAGCCGTCGAGCGGCGGAATCGGAAACACGTTAAAAACGGCAAGACCTGCGCTGATGATCTCGACATACACAAAGAACTGCGCCAGCGCCAGAAGCAGCCACGTGCTTCCAAGCCGGTCGGCAAGAAACATCACAAAATTGCACAGCACCACCGCCGCATAGGCAAGCACGACATTCGAAACCGGTCCTGCCAGCGCCGTCAGCGCCATGCCCGCTTTGGGGTTTTTGAAGTTCCGCATATCGACCGGCACGGGCTTCGCCCAGCCGAAACGGAACAGCGCCATCATGATAAGCCCCATCAAGTCCACGTGCTTGAGCGGATTGAGGCTCAGCCGCCCCATACGCTTTGCCGTGTTGTCTCCGAGCCTGTATGCCGCCAAACCATGACAGGTTTCATGAAACGTGATGCAAAGCAGCGACGCGGCAACCAGCACCGCCGTCTGCCACACGCCGTCAAATTGCAGCTGCGCCAGCCAGGCGCGAAATGCGTCCATCCGTAAGCCTCCAAATGCCAAGAAGTTAAAATATTATACCACAAATGCGCCGCCCAGGCAAGAAAAACGCGGCTGTGCCGCGTCTTTGCTTTTTATTCCGATTGCAGCACCTGCGCGCAGACGCCAAGCACCTTTGCCGCCACGGGCGCCGCGACCGTGCTTCCCGCGCCGCCGTTTTCCACGAACACCACGAACGCCACCGGACAGGATGCATCCAGCACAAAGCCCGCGAACATCGCGTTTGCCGTCTGCCCCTCGCGCTCTGCCGTGCCGGATTTGGCGCAGACGGAAAGTCCTCCGAACTGCCAGTCGCCGTAGATCGTCTGCACGTCGTTTCGCATGAGCTTCGTCAGCGTCCCAGCGGTCTCCGGCTGGATCATTGCCGAAGTAAGCTTCGTTTCCGCCTCGTAGGTAATGTCGTCGCCCTTTCTCACGCGCTGCATGAGATAAGGCTCTGCCGCGCTGCCGCCGTTTGCAATCGCGCCCATATACCGAAGGAACGCCAGCGCGCCGACCTGATCGGTATACTGCCCGATACCTGCCCAGGCGACATCTCCGTCGTCCGCGCCGCTCAGGTCGATCTTTCCGGGCGCCGTTTTGTAGCCCTCGCAGGAAATGCTCCCCGTCAGCCCCAGCTTTTCCGCATACTCCTGCAAAACTCCCGCGCCCAGCTCGGCAGCAAGCTCTCCGAAGGCGACATTGCACGAATGCGCCAGCGCCCCGGCAAGACTCAAGCTTCCGTGCACGCCGTTGCAGATGATCTCCTGCCCGCCGATGATGGTTTTGCCGCTGCACTGGAACGTGCGCGACTGCACACCCTCGATGGTTTCCAGCGCGGCTGCCGCTGTCACGAGCTTGAAAATCGAGCCAGGCGTATACGCGGCGTCAAAAAAGCGGTTGACATACACGCCCTCATAGCTTCCGGTTGTGTCGTTTGCCACATCCGGCACATGGTCCGGGTCATAGCTCGGAGACGTCACCGCGCAGAGGATCTCGCCCGTCTTGTAGTTATACACGCCGATTGTTCCCCGGTAGCCGGAGAGCGCCTGCTGCGCCGCGCTCTGCACGGCGGCGCTGATGGTAAGCCTTGCCGCAACGCTTCCGGGCTCGTCGGTATAAAGCCCGTTCACCACGTCAAAGCCAATCATTTTAGAGGCATAAGTCTGAAGCAGCGGCGCGCTGATATAGCCGTCGCGGTCTCCCAGCAGGTGAAGCGTCGCCCGCCGGACCGCCTCGTCGGCGTTGTAGACTCTGCCGTCGTTGGTATTGAGCAGCAGCATACCCGACCGGTCATAAATTTTGCCGCAGTCGGGGTTTACGCCCGTATACACGTGCGGGCTGCCGGGAAATGCCACCCAGGTTTTCGCCTCGATGAAATACTCCCCGAAGAAGACCAGCAGCCCCGCCAGCAGCGCAGCCGCCAGCGCCAGCGCCATCCATGCGCGCTTGGAGATTTTTTTCATGCCGCCGCCTCCTTCCGCTTCGGAAGCCGAATGGCAAAGCTTGCGTTCTGCCGCGTGTCCGCCGCCTTGATGAAGGCAAGAAGCCCCCAGACGCAGATCATGCTCGAGCCGCCGTTGGACACGAACGGGAACGTCACGCCGGTCAGCGGTAGCAGGTCCGTTGTACCGAAGACATTGAGCATCGCCTGCACCACATAGATCGTCACCGCGCTTGCCGCGCCGATGGCGTAGAAGCAGCTTCTTCCCTGCGGCAGCGAGCGCACCACGAACGCTGCCAGCAGCACAATTGCCGCAACGCAAAGCCCCGCCAGCAGCAGCCCCCACTCTTCACTCACAAGCGCGAACACCAGATCGGTGTCCGCCGCGCCCACATGGTGCAGCCAGCCCTTGCCCGCGCCGAGCCCGAATAAGCCGCCAGAGGCAATACACATCAAAGCGCGCGTCTGCGAGTAGCCGGTCGAGCTGGCATTCTCCCAGACATGCCCCCATGCGGAAAAGCGCTTCATCGCATAGGGCTTGAACTGCAGCGCCAGCACGCCCGCAAAGCCTGTTCCCGCGCACGCCAGCGCAATGGTCGCGAAATTGCCCGAGCGCAGAAACGCGATGATCAAAAACGTTATAAAGAAGATAATTGCCGTGCCGAAGTCGTTCATCAGCGCCAGACAGCCGCAGATTGCCGCCGAGTAGCCGATGAACAGAATCAGGTTTCGCTTTGCCATCAGACGCTGCAGGGTGGACGCGCCCGCGAACACAAAGCAGATTTTAACCAGCTCCGACGGCTGGAACGAAATGCCACCAAGCTGCATCCAGTTTTTCGCGCCGAATTTTTCCACGCCCAGCACCAGATTTACCGCCAGCAGCAAGATGCCGCCTGCCGCCGCCAGATAGCGGATTTTCTTTGCCCGCTCCAGATCGCGCAGGCTCCAGCTGACCGCCAGATACGCAAAAATGCCGCACACGATGGCAATCAGTTCCTTCCGGATTGCCTCCGGCGCGGAGGTTGAGACGACGCACAAGCCCATCGTCGTCAGGAAAAACGCGACGGTTTCCACATCGAAGCTCCGTCTTCTTGCCAGCCGCAGCAGCGCAAAAAGCCCCCACTGTATCGCAATCAGCGCCAGAAAGCCCGGCAGAATCTGCCCGCCGTTTTCCGGCAGATGCACGCACAGCTGCGCGCAGGCGAGCAGCTGGAACAGTGTCAGCACCAGAAGCGTCAGCCACGGGCGCACCACTGCCCGGCGGGTTCTCGCCTCCGCCTGAATGCGTTCCTGCTCCTGCGTGATGGGAACGAGCGTAAAATCAACGCCGCCGAAGGACAACACGTCCCCGAATTGCACGACCGCCAGCTGCGCAGGCTTCCCGTTGACCAGCACGCCCCCGGTGGAGCCTGCGTCCATGATCGTCCAGCTGCCGTCGTCATAGCGCGTCAGCACCGCGTGCGTGCGCGAAATCGTCGGGTATTCCAGCGTCACATCGCAGCCCTTTCCCCGCCCGATCAGACTCTCCCAGTGCATGACGGGGATACGGTCGCCGGTGGGTCCTGCGAGCCACGCCCAGACCTCCGGCTCGCGCCGGAACAGCAGCAGCGACTTTCCGCACCGCAGCAGAATCACGAGCGCCAGCAGCGGAAAGACATAGCGCAGCGCGCCGTCCAGCGCCAGAAGCGAAGGCGTCGATTCGATGGTATTCAAAAAGGTTTCCAGCGCCTGCTGCATGATACCCTCCTGTTCGGATTCAAAAGAAGCCGCTGCAAGCGCAGCAGCTTGAGACTGTCAAAAAAGCTAACGCTTTTTTGACAAAAGGGAATGCACCTCGACTACGCGCATAATTTGTGCTCCAGAGGCGCACAAATTCCACACTTGCGAGGCGATCGGTATGTTTCCGGTCGGCAAAGCCGCCGGATAACATGAATTTTTATTTTATTTCGCCCTGCGGGGCGAAACTCTACGAGGTTTTTTCACGCTGAAGCCGCTGCAAGCGCAGCAGCTTCTTCTTTTTTTGTTGCTATACGGATTTCGGCTCTTCCGTCGGTGTGTCTGCTGCCTCCGCCGCAGCCTGCCGCGCAGCTTCCGCCTTACGGTCGAGGTCGGCGACCTCTCGAATATCATAATACTCGTCGGTAACGGTTGTCTTCTGCTTCTTGCGCAGCGCGGAGTTCACAATATCGCTGATGATGAGATAGATCACCGCAAATACCGGCACGCCCAGCAGCATCCCTGCAAAGCCGAAGATGCCCGCCGCAATCGTGATCGAAATGAGCACCCAGAAGCCAGAGATGCCGACGGTGTTGCCGAGGATCTTGGGACCAATGACGTTGCCGTCCACCTGCTGCAGAACAATGATGAAGATGATGAAATAGAACGCCTGCAGCGGGTCGACCAGCAGAATGATCAGCGCACTCGGCACCGCGCCGATGAACGGACCGAACACCGGAATGACGTTCGTCACGCCGACAATCGTCGCAATCAGCGCCGTATACGGCATCTTCATGAGCGTCATGCAGATGTAGCACAAGACGCCGATGATCGCGGAGTCTATGATCTTGCCAATGATGAAGCCCGAGAAAATCCGGTTGATGCTGCTGCCCAGATCCAGCAGATGATTTGCCGCCTCCGGTTTGCAGGCAGCAACGACCATCTTCTTCGCCTGCGCCTGAAAGGTATCCTTCGACCAGAGAATATAGATCGACGCAACCAGACCGATGATGAAGTTCGTAATCGACTTGACGACTGCCATTACAGACGTCGTGAGCGTGGCAAGAATCTTCTGCACATCGCTCAGAAAGCTCGTCTTGACCCAGTTTTCCACATAGCTCTGCACCGTGTCGAGCGCCCGCTCGACATACGTCCGGATTTCCGGATTGTCTTCGAGCACATTGACCGCCCATTTTTCCAGACTCTGATAGTATTCCGGTGCGCTGTCGATGATGCTCATCACGCTCTCATAGAGCTGCGGCACCAGCATCGAGAAAAACGCATAGACGATGAACGCAGCAAAGATGAACGCGAAAACGAGCGAAATGCCGCGGCTGATTTTATACGCCTTCGAGGCTTTCAGCCCCCGCTTTTCCAGCAGCGGCCGCAGCCGCAGGTCGACAAAATTGACAATTGGGTTCAGCAGAAACGCTATCACAATGCCCGACACCAGCGGCGAGAGAATCTTTCCGACCGCACCGAGCAGCGAAAAAAAGCCCGGAAGATTCGTAAAGATGACCACCAGCAGAATGCTGATGAAAATGACCGTCAGAGCGGTAAGCCCCCATTTGAAATATCGCCGGTCGTGCTGCTCGTGCATGCGCGTCGCTCCCATCCTCGTTCGAATTTGATTACAACTTAAAGTACCATATCAGATAAAATCCGTCAAGAAGCTTAAGAATATCTTCACAATTTGTTTGCGTTTGCCGCGTCATACGCGCGAAGCCGCGCAATCTCCGCCGCATAGCCGGGAAGCTCGTTGGGCGTCTCCAGAATCATCGGAAGCCCCCGCAGCGCCGGATGCTCGATAATGTGATAGAATGTTTCGATGCCGAGATAGCCTTCGCCGAGCCGTTCGTGCCGGTCCTTGTGCGAAGCGAGCGGGTTTTTGCTGTCGTTGAGATGCAGCGCATAAAGCCGGGAAAGCCCGATCACCCGGTCAAATTCCTCCAATACCGCATCTAAGTGCCCCGCGATGTCATACCCGGTATCGCTGACATGGCACGTATCGAGGCACACGCCGAGCTTTTCCTGCATCGCCGTGCGGTCAATGATTGCCCGAAGCTCCTCAAACCGCCCGCCGACCTCCGTGCCCTTGCCTGCCATCGTCTCCAGCAGCACTATGGTCGTCTGCCCTTCGAACATCGCCAAATCGAGCGTTTCGACAATTTTCCGGATGCCTTCTTCCGTTCCCTGCCCGACGTGGCTTCCGGGGTGAAAGTTATAGAAATTTCCCGGCACAAATTCCATCCGGCGCAGATCGTCCTGCATGGTGTTTCTGGCAAACTCGAGCGTTTTTTCCTCCTTTGCGCAGGGATTGAGCGTATACGGCGCGTGGGCAACGATTTTCCCGATTTCCCCGCTTCCTTGCATCAGGACGAGCGCCTGCGCATCCTGCGGGTCAATGTCCTTCGCCGCGCCGCCTCTGGGGTTGCGGGTAAAAAACTGAAACGTGTTCGCGCCGATGGACAATGCAGTCTTGCCCATGGCGGCAAAGCCCTTCGACGAGGACAGGTGGCAGCCGATATATTGCATATTTTTCTCCTAATTTGTAAAATTTTCTTAAATCCTGCCGCAGCGTTTACAAAACGCCTTGTCAATTTTCCTTTTATCAGGTAAAATCCAGATATGGGGGAGGGCGATACAGATGCCGCGGTCTGAAAATCAGAAGCTGAAACTTTTGTATCTCAAAGAGCTCTTTGAAACGCAGTCGGACGAGCAGCACATTCTTTCCATGCAGGATATTGTATCCTACCTTGCCGCGCGCGGCATCCGCGCCGAGCGCAAGAGCGTCTATGGCGATATTTCCTGTCTGCAGGAATTCGGCATGGACATCGTGCTGCAGAAGGGTCCCGGCGGCGGGTACTTTCTTGCCTCGCGCCCGTTTGAGCTGGCGGAGCTGAAGCTGCTGGCAGGCGCTGTGCAGGCGAGTAAATTCTTATCCGAGCGCAAATCCGTCGCGCTGATTGAAAAGCTCTCGACGCTTTGCAGCAGCTATCAGGCGGCGCAGCTCGAACGGCAGATCACCGTCCGCGACCGCGTCAAGTCGATGAACGAAAGCATCTACTATACCGTCGACCGGATACATGAAGCAATCGCAGAAAACAAACAGATTCGCTTCCGCTATTTTGACTGGGGCGTGGACCGGCGCAAACACGAGCGCCCGGGCGAGTATTTTGCCAGTCCCTACGCGCTGGTCTGGGACAACGAAAACTATTACCTGATTGCCCACTCCGAGCGCCACGGGCTGACACACTACCGCATCGACAAGATGGCAAAGCTTTCCATTGCCGATAAGCCCCGCGTCATCACCGAGCAGGCAAGGCAGCTCGATCTGACCCGCTACGGCAAAACCGTCTTCGGCATGTTCTCCGGCACGCCGCAGCAGGTGAAGCTTCGCTTCCGCAATTCCCTCGCCGGCGTCGTCATTGACCGCTTTGGAAAAAGCGCCATGCTTGTGCCGGACGGCGAGAGCCACTTCACATTTACCACCGAAATCGTCCTGTCTCCCGTTTTCTACGGCTGGCTGGCAGGCTTCGGTGAACAGGCAGAGATCATGTTCCCCGCGTCGGTGCGCGAGGACTTTGCAGATCTGTGCCGCCGGACGCTCGCGCTGTACGAGTCCTCCCATGAAGAATAAAACCGAACAACGCCCGGCAAAGCGCTGCTTTGCCGGGCGTTTTGCGTCTTATTTGACCTTTGCAATCAGCTCTGCCGCGGGCATGACGCCGTCGAGATTCACCTGCTCCATCTTTCCTTCGTCGCACAGACGCGCGGTGTCGGGGTCGATGGGAAGCCGCGCCAGCACCGGCAGGCTGTACTCCAGCGCAATCTCCGAGAGCTTGCTCTTGCCGAAAATCTCAACCGTCTTGCCGCAGTCGGGACATTTGAAATAACTGTAGTTCTCCACGAAGCCGTAAACCGGCACATCCATCATCTTTGCCATGTTGACCGCCTTGGAAACGATCATGGACACGAGGCTCTGCGGGCTTGTGACGAGAATGACGCCGTCAATCGGCAGCGACTGGAAGACCGTCAGCGGCACGTCGCCCGTTCCGGGAGGCAGATCGACGAACATATAGTCCACGTCTCCCCAGCAAACATCCGTCCAGAACTGCTTGACCGCGCCCGCAACCACGGGTCCGCGCCAGACGACGGGGTCCGTCTCCTTCGGAAGCAGAAGGTTGATGGACATGATCTTGATGCCGTCTTTCGTCACGGCGGGGATAATGCCGTCGTCACTTCCGCTTGCCGGCTGATGCAGACCGAACGCCTGCGGAATAGAGGGACCTGTGATGTCGGCGTCGAGAATTGCCGTCTTGTAGCCGAGCTTGTTCATGGCGACCGCCATCATGGATGTCACGGTCGATTTGCCGACGCCGCCCTTACCCGAGACGACGGCGATGACATGCTTGACGTTGGAAAGCTTGTTGGCAGGAGCCAGAAGGCTCTCCGGGCTGCGGCTGGAGCAGCTTTCGCCGCAGCTGTCGCAGTTGCCGCTGCACGATGCACTCATAAGAAAAATCTCCTTTTTTGTTTTATTCTAACTCCCGGTTGGGGAAAAGTCAAATTTTTTGGTTCTGGCAAAGGACTTCCAGAGGGTTCTTTTGGGAACTGGGCCCGTGGTCCAGGGACCAGGGGGAGGTTCTGGCAGAGACCTGCCAGCTGGTTCTTTTCGACCCCACGCTTCTTAGCTGCGCAAAGAAGCGCCGTGTCGAGCCGCCGGGAAGAAGTTGCTTCGTTGCGCTTGCCGCGCAACATAACACAAGGGTCTGCGGACCCTTGTGCGATCCCAGGGGTTCTAGTTGGCAACTGCTATCCTGTCGAGCGCTTCTACGGTTTTTGCCAGCACTCTCGCTCTGGTCTGCAATTGCACACCGGTTTGCAGCTCATTCAACGATCAGACTGCCG
>CEAB01016670.1_pt1 | contig 57029 bp, 44 predicted proteins | sample 557651 | NCBI WGS metagenome assembly CEAB01 (sample SAMEA3182046, study PRJEB8094) | gut metagenome | biome: human; feature: gut; material: Stool; isolation source: human stools | place: Canada | collected 2011-11-15 | reverse complement strand
CCCGTGCCCGAGGGCACGGAACATCCCCTTCCGCTGCTGGAAGAAATGGAACCACCGGAGGCATAACCCTGAATCCCCCACATTCCCGCTGCCGCTCCCACGTTCCACAGGGGAAATTTCCCCGTTCGTTCTGTACAGTGATAGTGCTTTACACCTCTTGTGATTTTCCATCCCGCACCCCGACGGCCGCACCTACACTTGCCGGCGGCAAGTGCGCGATTCGATAATCGCCCCCGGCGGTAGACCAGCGCACCTCCGCGCGATACGCAGGAGCGGCAGCGACAAGAGGACCGCACGCGATTCGTTGTACGACGATCCGCACTATCTTGGTTTTCGCGTGGTACACGGCCGCGGTTTTCAGCGCACCCCAGCCGCGCAGGAAGTCCTGAAACCTGCGGTTTCAGGCAGCATTTTTGGCCACTTTTGGGGCTGCGGCCAAAAGTGACCCGTGCCCGAGGGCACGGAACACCCCCTTCCGCTGTTGGAAGAAATGGATCCGCCGGAGGCATAAAAAAATCAGGACCGCTTTCGCGGTCCTGATCTTTTTATGTACCTTCAGTCGTGCTTCAGCACTTCTCAAACACCACAGCGGTACCCATGCCGCCGCCGATGCACAGGGTCGCCAGACCCTTCTTGGCCTCGGGACGCTTCTGCATCTCGTGCAGCAGGGTGACGATGATGCGCGCGCCGGAAGCACCCACGGGGTGGCCCAGAGCGATAGCGCCGCCGTTGACGTTGACCTTGCTCATGTCAAAGTGCAGCTCGCGGGCCACGGCGATGGACTGGGCGGCAAAGGCCTCGTTGGCCTCCACCAGGTCGATATCGTCGATGGTCACGCCGGCCTTCTTCATGGCGTTGCGGGAAGCCACCACGGGGCCCACGCCCATGATCTTGGGATCCACGCCGCCCTGGCCCCAGCCGATGAGCTTGGCCATGGGCTTCAGACCGTACTTCTCCACAGCCTCGCCGGAGGCCAGCACGATGGCGGCAGCGCCATCGTTGATGCCGGAGGCGTTGGCGGCGGTGACACGCTGGGTGCCCTTATCGGCAGCATCCTGTGCGCCGGTGACCTCAAAGGTGTGTACCACCTGGGGGTTGGGGGACTCGGGACCCACGGGGAACGCGCCCTTCAGCTTGGCGATGCTGTCAGCGGTGACGCCTTCCTTCACATACTCGTCGCGCTTGAACTCCACGATCTCCTTCTTCACCTTCACGGGGACGGCCACGATCTCGTCGTCGAAGCGGCCGGAATCCCGGGCGGCGCAGGCCTTCTGCTGGGAGGCGGCGGCGAACTCGTCCTGCTCGCGGCGGGTAATGCCCCAGATGTCGTTGATATTCTCGGCGGTGGTGCCCATGTGATAGTTGTTATAGGCGTCCCACAGACCGTCCTTGATCATGGTGTCCACCAGCTTCTTGTCGCCCATACGAGCGCCCCAGCGGGCGTCCATGGAGGCATAGGGAGCGGCGCTCATGTTCTCGGTGCCGCCGCAGACCACGATGTCGGAATCACCGGCCAGGATGGAGCGTGCGCCCTCGATGACGGACTTCATGCCGGAGCCGCAGACCATGCCGACGGTATAGGCAGGCACGGAGTAGGGGATACCGGCCTTAATGGAAACCTGACGCGCCACATTCTGGCCCTGTGCCGCAGTCAGGATGCAGCCGAACATCAGCTCATCCACGTTCTCGGGAGCAACGTTGGCACGCTTCAGAGCCTCCTTGACCACGATCGCGCCCATCTCGGCGGCAGGAGTGTTCTTCAGGGAGCCGCCAAAGGAACCGATAGCGGTTCTGCAGCAGTTGACAACATACAGGTCTTTCATGAAAAGTTACCTCCTATAAAAATTAAGCTTATTATACAGCATCGGATAACGGATGTCTACGGCTATGATAGTCAACTTTTTAACAATAGTCAACCACTAAATGCAACTTTGTTAAAAAATCGTCAAAAGGTCCATTTCAGCCCCTGCCCTTTCCGTCATTTTGACGGACGCATGGCTCACTGCTGGGCCTGTGCAGGCTCCTGGGCCGCCTCGCTGCGCAGAGCCACCAGCTTCTCATAGAACGCGCCGGTGTCGATGGTGCTGTACAGGTCCTCGTTGAACACCACGTTGGCGGCGGATCTCCGGTCCGCCAGCAGGCTGCTGAAATAGGCGGGCAGCACGGCGGACAGATCGGTGTCCTCCTTCAGGAAGATGTAGTATCCCTCGTCCAGAGCCACCACGCCGGTAAGCTCACCGGTCTGGAGGGCCAGCGCCTGCTCACTGAGCGCGTCACCCTCCGCGGCGGCAAAGGTGATGCTGTCCTGCTGGTCCACCTCCCGCTCCTGACAGATGGCGGTGTGCTCGGCCAGCTTGTCCTCGGCCTCCTGCAGGCGCTTCAGATAGCCGTTGGCCTCGTCCTCTGCGCCGTCACCGGCGGGTACGAACACCACGCGGCCGGTGAGATAGTTGTTGTCCGCAGCGTACTGCGCCAGCGCCGCGCCGTCGGGATACAGAGCGCTGCCCTCAGTGCAGAAGGCATCCTGCAAACGCTGATAGAGATAGGACGTCTCGCGGATGTGGTCATAGGCTTCCTCGCTGATACCCTGGATAGCCAGCTGCCGCTGATAGGCCTCCTCGCCGCCGTAGTACGTCACATACTCCAGCCGCTGGGCGTCCAGCGCCTCCTGATCCTCATCGGTCAGGGTGATGCCGGCCTCCTCGGCCCACGCCCGCACCACGCTGTACAGCTTCACCGTCTCCAGCGTATCGGTCTGGGCATAGTCGCCGTAGGTGATGCCGCTGGTAAGCTCCGCACTCCAGTCGATGTCCTGCACATAGGTGCTCAGGTACTCGCAGTCGTAGGCCAGCCAGTACAGGTACTCCTCGCAGGTGACGGCCTCGCCGTTCACCATCAGCAGCTGTCCGTCGGGATGGAGCCCGCTGGCCTCGTACAGCAGGCCGTCGGTGCGGCTGCCCTTCTTCATACCGCCGGTGAGGGAGATGGCTCCTACCAGTGCCACGGACACCAGCACACCGGCGATCAAACGCACCCAGTTGTTTTTCATGGTTCATTTCCTCCTTCTTGGGGCTGCTGCCCCTGTAATTGTAATTCGTTCTGCTGCAAGCGCAGCTGCTCCACAAGGCCGCCAGCGGCGTCCAATGCGTCCTCCCTGGGCTGTAAAAACAGCGTCAGCTTCGGCGACGCCCCCGCCGCCAGCTGCAGCCGGTCGCGGTAGCCCGCCATGCCGCACACCGCCAGCAGCGCCGCCGGCTCGATGCGCATGTCGAAGCTGAAGATCAGCTGCCGCCCCTTCTGGGTGATATCGGTGATACCCGTCTCCATGGCCGCCGCGCGCAGCATGGCCACGTTCAGCAGCGCCGTCACCGGCTTGGGCACATCGCCGTAGCGGTCCAGCAGCTCGTCCATCAGATCAGCCTCGTCCGCCGGTGTCCGCAGGGCGGCGATACGGCGGTACAGATCCATCCGCTGCTCGGCGGCGGGCACGTACCCCTCGGGGATGTAGGCCGGCACCGTCAGGTCGGCGGAGCACTCCGTCCGCACCTCCGCGCCGCGCCCCTGCTGCTCCAGCACCGCGTCGTTCAGCAGCTTCAGGTACATGTCGTAGCCCACGGACATCATGTACCCCGACTGCTCCGGTCCCAGCAGATTGCCTGCGCCGCGGATCTCCAGATCCCGCATGGCGATCTTGAAGCCGGAGCCGAACTCCACATATTCCCGTATGGCGGTGAGCCGCTTGGCGGCCACCTCCGTCAGTACCTTCCCCACGCGAAACGTCAGATAGGCGTAGGCCCGGCGATTGGACCGCCCGATGCGCCCGCGGATCTGATGGAGCTGGCTGAGCCCCATGCGGTCCGCGTCCTCGATGATAAGGGTATTGACGTTGGGGATATCGATGCCCGTCTCAATGATGGTGGTACACACCAGCACTTGGATGTCGCCCTGGGCCATGCGCCCCATGACGCGGCTCAGCTCACCCTCGGCCATCTTGCCGTGGGCCGTCTCCACCACCACGCCGTCTCCCAGCAGCTGCCGCAGGCGGGAGGCGGTGGAGTCGATGCTCTCCACGCGGTTGTGCAGGTAGTATACCTGCCCGCCGCGGTCCAGCTCCCGCCGGATGGCCTCGCTCAGAATGCCCCAGTCGTGCTCCAGCACGTAGGTCTGCACCGGCTGCCGGTCCTGCGGCGGCTGCTCGATGGTGCTCATATCCCGGATACCGCTGAGCGCCATGTTCAGCGTGCGGGGAATGGGCGTGGCGGACAGCGTCAGCGTATCCACCTGCCGCGCCCGTTCCCGCAGCTTTTCCTTGTGGGTCACGCCGAAGCGCTGCTCCTCGTCGATAATCAGCAGCCCCAGGTCCTTGAATTCCACATTTTTAGCCAGCAGCTTGTGGGTGCCGATGAGCAGGTCTACCCTGCCCTCCTTCACCCTGGCCAGCACGTCCTTCACCTGTGCCGGCGTCCGGAAGCGGGACAGCACCTCCACCGTCACAGGGAAGGCACGGAACCGGTCGATAGCCGTGGCATAGTGCTGCTGGGCCAGCACGGTGGTGGGCACCAGAATGGCCGCCTGCTTGCCGTCCAGAATGCACTTCATGGCCGCCCGCAGCGCCACCTCCGTCTTGCCGTAGCCCACGTCGCCGCACAGCAGCCGGTCCATGGGCGATGGCTTCTCCATATCCCGCTTGATGTCGCAGATAGCCGCCAGCTGGTCCTCCGTCTCCGTGTAGGGAAACGAGTCCTCAAACTCCTGCTGCCACGGGGAGTCCGGCGAAAACGCGAAGCCCGCCTGCCGCTGCCGCTGGGCGTAGAGCTTGATGAGTCCCTCCGCCAGATCTTTGGCCGCCGCCTTGGCCCGCCGCGTGGTCTTGGCCCACTGGTCGCCGGACAGCTTGTTCAGTCTGGTCTTTTCCGCCGCCTCGTCGCCGCCGCCGATGTACTTGCTCACCAGATCCAGCGATGTGGCCGGCACATACAGGCAGTCGCTGCCTGCATAGTTGATTTTGATATAGTCCTTCTCGATACCGTCCACCGGCAGCCGGATCATACCGGCGAACCGGCCGATGCCGTGGTGTACGTGTACCACCAGATCCCCCACCGTCAGATCGGTGTAGGACTGGAGCTTCTGCCGGTTGTCCGCCTTGGCGGCACGGGGCTTTTTCCGGCTGCCGGACAGAGCCTGAGTCAGCTGCCCCTCCGTCAGCACCGCCAGCTTCAGCGCCGGCCACTCGCTGCCCGCGCTGAGAGCGCCCACGGTGATGCACACCTGCCCCCGCTGAGGCACGGCCGCGCCGTCCAGCGCCAGCGCCGCGGGGATCTTCTTCTCCCGCAGCAGCTGCTGCATGTTCCGCGCCCGCACCTCGCCGCCGCACAGCACCAGTACGCCGCAGCCCGTGGTGAGATAGTGTACGATGTCTGCCGCCGCCGTCTCCAGACTGCCGCCGTAGCTGGCCAGCTGCTTGGCAGGGATGTCCAGCAGCAGCTGCGGCGCCGTCAGATACCGGCTGGTAGGCAGGCTCTCCATCTGGCACACGGGAAATTTTTCCAGCTCCGCCGCCGTCTCGTTCTCCGTCAGCGTCAGCCGCCCGAAGGCGCCGGCCATCAGCCCCGCCTCCATGGACGCCGTCACGTCCTGCTTCACCTGCCACACAAAGGCTTTCAGCGCCTCCTGTACCCGTCCCGCCTCACTGACGCAGATCAGGCAGTCCTCCGGCAGATAGTCGAAGGCCGTGGCCGCATCGGGATACACCGCCGCCAGGTACCGGTCGCCGCCCGGGGGCGTCACCCCCTGCCGCAGCGCCGCCGCGTCCTCCTCCAGCCGCTGCCGCAGAGCCGCGGCGTTCTCCTTCTTCGCCAGCCGCTTGACCGCCGCGTCCATCCGCCGGGCGGCGCTCTCCGCCGCGTCCGCATCATGGAACGGCAGCACCTCTCCCGCCGGCAGCACCGTGAACGCCTGCCGGTTCTCCACGCGGCGCTGGGTGGACACATCGAAATCGCCCATGCTGTCCAGCTCGTCGTCGAAGAACTCACAGCGCACCGGCCGCTCCGGCCCCGGTGAGAAGATGTCCAGAATACCGCCCCGCAGGGCAAACTGCCCCGCGCCCTCCACCTGCTGGGAGCGCACATAGCCCGCGGCGGTGAGCTGTGCCGTCAGCGCCGTCACGTCATACTGCCGCCCTACCTCCAGCGTGAAGGCGGTCTGCCGCAGCACCTCCGGCGGCACGCATAGCTGGGCCATGGCCGCCGCCGTGGCCACCATTACGCGGGGCGCTTCCTGCGCCAGCCGGTACAAAGCCCACAGCCGCCGGTACTCCCACTGGCGGCTGTACGCCGCCGCAGGCCGCAGCTGCCATTCCCGAGCCGGCAGCACCACCGGCTCCTGACCGGTAAGGGCCCGCAGATCGGCGGCCTGTCGGGCGCACTCCTGCTCATCGGCGCACAGCATCAGCAGCGGCCTGCCGGTCTGCTCCGCCGCAGCCGCCGCCACGGCCGCCCGCTGCACGGGGGAGAGTCCCGTCACCACGCTGTGCCTTTCGCGGCCGTTGATGCCCGCCGTCAGCTCCTGCACCTGCGGCAGCGTCAGCAGCTGCCGGATGAATCCTTCCATCGCTCTCCCCTCCTTGTCGTTTTTTGGTGGTAATATTCTGCTGTTTTATCGTGATCTTCTGCTGTTTTTTATGCTATTGCTCTTTTCCAGTTATTTTCAAAGGAATGCTTCGCGCTCCTGCGCGGCTCGTGGATATATCTGTTCGTTTGCTGATGTTCTCAAATTTGCTGACGGCCCCGCTCTCGCTTCCGTGGGGGCCGGCGTCCCCGGCAGCCCGCATCGACGCACCGCCAAATACCGGCGCACTTTCGCCTAACCCTTTGTAGGGGCCGGCGTCCTCGACGGCCCGTTCGTTTTTCCTCCATGTCACCAACAGGGAGAGTTCCGCGCCCGCGGGCACGGGTCACTTTTGGCCGCAGCCCCAAAAGTGACCAAAAACGCTGCTTGAAACCGCAGGTTTCAAGACTTCCTGCGCGGTTGGGGTACGTCAAAAACCTGTCGCCGCGTACCCCGCGAAAACCCAAATGCTGCACATCGTCGTACAACGAATCGCTTACGATCCTCTTATCGCTGCCGCTCCCACGTTCCGCGCAAAAACTTTCTACTCCCGCGCTGTACAGTGAAACATCTTTACACTCCGCATAATTTTTATATTCCCGCGGCCCAGCGGGCCGCACCTACACTTGCCGCCGCTGGCGGCAAATGCGCGATTTGATGATCGCCCAAGCCGGTAGGCCCATCAAGTCCCACCGCCCACCTTGTCAGCGGCAGCGGGGGTAGACTCGTGGCCGATTCCCTGTGGAACCTTTTCCTGCCGCATTTAAATCGGGCAAAGGAAATCCAAAAACCATTGGTTTTTGGCGGCGTTCTTTCCCCCATTTCTTTCGCTGCTGAAAGAAATGGGACCGCCGAGACCGCCGGCCCCTACGGGGTGCGGGGACGCGGCCGCCGGAGCCGCAGGGTCGAGGAGGTGACCCGCTCTCGGAAGCACGGCTCCCTGCCGGCGATATACCATTTTCTATTCTATGTGCCCTTGCTGAAAATTACCTGAAAAAACCGCCGCAAGCGCCGCGCAAAAAACGCCGCAGAGCGGGCACGAAAACGCGGGGCCTTGCCCCGCAGGGCCGGTGCAAAAGCGATGCGCCGCGGCCCGCGCACAGTCTGCGGAGGCCGGCAGTTCATCATTCTTCGGGCCGCCGCAGGGGGCAATGCGCCTTTTCCCTGGTACAGCAGGCGTCATCGCCATTTGAGCAGCTTCTTCAACATGCGATTGTTTTGCACGAAAAACTTTTATCCGTTAAAGCGGTTCATGGCCGTGTCCGGCCCCTCCTCCATGAGACACAGCGCCGCCTCCGCCGCGCGGTCCAGCGTGGCGCGGAGCACCTTGGCCTCCTCGCCCTGGGGCTTGCCGACGACCCAGTCGATCATCTCGTGGTCAGGGTGCGCCGGCATACCGACACCGATCTTGATGCGGGGGAAGCCATCGGTGCCCAGATGCTGGATGATATTTTTCAGGCCGTTATGGCCGCCGGCGGAGCCGCTTTTGCGAATGCGCAGCTTGCCTGCCGGCAGAGAAACGTCGTCGGAGATCACCACCACATGGTCCGCCGGCACCTTATAAAACCGCGCCGCTTCGCCCACCGACTCGCCGGAGAGGTTCATGTAGGTCTGGGGCTTCATCACCAGAATTTTGTTGCCGCTTTTCTCCAAAATACCGGTCCACGCCTTGAACCTCAGCTTGTTGAGTTTGAAATTTTCCTTTTCCATCAGGCTGTCCAGCGCCAGCCAGCCCATGTTGTGGCGGGTGGATTCGTACTTGGTGCCCGGGTTGCCCAGACCCACCAGGAGCCAATTGACGCCGCCGCTCTGATTCCGATTAAAAAACAAGGCTCTCGCCTCCTTCTGCAAAGTAAAGAGGGACTGCAAACGCAGTCCCTCTATTATAACACAGTCTTTCCCGTTTGCAAAGCGTTCAGTTGAACAGCTTGGCGATGGAGATCTCCTGATAGATGCGCTCGATGGCCTCGGCGAACATGGGCGCCACGGACAGATACTTGATCTTGTCGCAGCCCTCGCCCATGGACTCGGGAATGGTGTTCAGCAGGGCCACCTCCTTGATGACGCTGGCGCTCAGGCGCTCCAGCGCGGGGCCGGACAGCACGCCGTGGCTGGCGCAGGCATAGACGCTGGTGGCGCCGCCCACCTCGACGATGGCCTTGGCAGCGTTGCAGATGGAGCCGGCGGTGTCGATCATATCGTCGAACAGGATGCAGTCCCTACCGGCCACGTCGCCGATAACGTTCATGACCTCGCACTGGTTGGCCTTCTGACGGCGCTTGTCCACGATGGCAAGGCTCATGTGCAGCTTCTGGGCGAAGGTGCGGGCGCGGGCCACGGAGCCCACATCGGGGGACACCACGACCATATCCTCGCAGCGCTCGCCGAACTTCTTGGCATAGTAGTCCACGAACACGGGGTTGCCCAGCAGATTGTCCACGGGGATGTCGAAGAAACCCTGGATCTGGCTGGCATGGAGATCCATGGTCAGCACACGGTCCGCGCCGGAGGCGGTGAGCATGTTGGCCACCAGCTTGGCGGAGATGGGATCGCGGCTCTTGGCCTTGCGGTCCTGACGGGCATAGCCGAAATAGGGGATCACCGCGGTGACGCGGCCCGCGGAGGCGCGCTTGCAGGCATCGATCATGATGAGCAGCTCCATCAGGCTGTCATTGACCGGCTTGCAGGTGGAGTTGATGAGGAATACGTCGCTGCCGCGAACGCTCTCGTACAGGGAGACAGACGCCTCGCCGTCCGCGAAGGATTTGACCTCCGCCTCGCCCAGCTTGATGCCGATGAGCTTGCAGATCTCCTGCGCCAGCGCGGGGTTGGCGTTGCCGGTGAAGATCTTGATGTCCTTGCCGTGAGAAATCATGGTGTTTACCCTCTCGCTTTCTGTCCTTTTTTGTATTCTCTGGTTGCTGTGCCGGAGGTCGTTTGCCTGTTAAAAAGCAAACAAAAACGCCGTCCCGCGCCGCTTACCGCTGTGTTCAGCGGCTTTCGGCGATGCAGACGGCGCACACTCCGGCAGAGGAAGCGTACTGACAGATGATATGGGTCTTGATGCAGTCCATACGATCCACCGGTCCTTCCTCCCTTCGCATAAATCGGTCTGTCCCCATTATAGCAGGCTTTACAGGAAAATCCAGTATTTTTCCAACTTTTTTTGGCCACAATTTTTCAGAGAGGAAAAACGCTGACGTAAATTACCATTTTTCCATGGAAACAGCGGTCATTTTTTGTATTTCTAAGAAAATGCGGGGGTTTTTGGCATTTTTGAGTTGCATTTTCTTTTCCGTTGCATTACAATACCATCGGTTGACAAGGGCAGGCGCGGTTTTGCCCGCGCCCATAGATGACAAGCCGCGAGGAGGATGGCCGCTTATGCTGCATATCGTACTGGTCGAGCCGGAGATCCCCCAGAACTGCGGCAACATCGCCCGCACCTGCGCCGCCACGGGGTGCTCCCTGCATCTGGTGCGGCCGCTGGGCTTCGACATCTCGGACCGCGCCGTGAAGCGGGCGGGACTGGACTACTGGCATCTGGTGACGGTGCGGGACTACGACGGGCTGGACGATCTGTTCCGGCAGCACCCGGAGGCGGCCGCAGACCTGTGGCTGGCCACCACCAAGGCCCCGCAGGACTACACGCAGGCCCGGTTTTCGCCGGACTGCTGGCTGTTCTTCGGCAAGGAGACGGCGGGCCTGCCGGAGGCGTTCCGCGCGGCCCACTATGACCGGTGTCTCCGTCTGCCCATGCGTGCGGAGGCGCGGAGCCTGAACCTCAGCAACTCCGTGGCCATCCTGACCTACGAGGCCCTGCGGCAGAACGGGTTCCCCGGGCTCACCGGTGAAGGCGAGATGGCGGAGCGCTGATCTGTTTTTCCCATACACATACTATTTCAAAAGGAGATGTATCCGTATGAACTACAATAAAAAGACCATTCTGGACGTGGACGTGGCCGGGAAAAAGATCCTGCTGCGCTGCGACTTCAACGTGCCCCAGGACAAGGAGACCGGCGCCATTACCAGCGATAAGCGCATCGTGGCGGCGCTGCCCACCATCCGCTACCTGCTGGAGAAGAAGGCGGCGGTCATCGCCTGCTCCCATCTGGGCAAGCCCAAGGGCGAGTGGAAAAGCAAGCTGAGCCTTGCCCCCGTGGCAGAGCGTCTCAGCGAGCTGCTGGGACAGGAGGTCATCTTCGCCAGGGACATTGTGGGCGAGGACGCCAAGGCCAAGGCCGCGGCGCTGCAGGGCGGCCAGATCATGCTGCTGGAAAACCTGCGCTTCGATCCCCGCGAGGAGAAGAACGACCCCGAGTTCGCCAAGGAGCTGGCCTCCATGGCGGAGCTGTACGTGTCCGACGCCTTCGGCACCGTACACCGCGCCCACGCCTCCACCGCCGGTGTGGCGGCGTATCTGCCCGCCGTGTCCGGCCTGCTGGTGGCCAAGGAGCTGGAGGTCATGGGCGGCGCGCTGAACGATCCCAAGCGGCCCTTCGTGGCGGTGCTGGGCGGCGCTAAGGTCAGCGACAAGATCGGCGTCATCAACAACCTGCTGGACAAGGCCGACACCATCATCATCGGCGGCGGCATGGCCTATACCTTTGCCAAGGCGCAGGGCGGCTCCATCGGCAAGAGCCTGTGTGAGGACGACAAGCTGGACTACGCTCTGGAGATGATCGCGAAGGCCAGGAAGAACGGCGTAAAGCTGCTGCTGCCCTCCGACACTGTGGCGGCGGACGATTTCTCCAACGACGCCAAGCGTCAGGTGGTCAGCACCATGGCCATCCCCGAGGGCTGGGAGGGCATGGACATCGGCCCCAACACCATCAAGGTATTCTGCGATGCCGTGAAGGGCGCGGGCACCGTGGTGTGGAACGGGCCTATGGGCGTGTTTGAGTTCGACAACTTTGCCGCCGGCACCCGTGCCATGGCCCAGGCGCTGGCCGACAGCGGCGCTATCACCATCGTGGGCGGCGGCGACAGCGCCGCAGCGGTGGAGCAGATGGGCTTCGCCGATAAGATCACCCACATCAGCACCGGCGGCGGCGCGTCTCTGGAGTTCCTGGAGGGGCTGGAGCTGCCCGGTGTGGCGTGCCTACTGGACAAGTAAGGCCCCTTGACGGGGGAGGCGCTCCCCCTTTACATCCGATCGTATCAAAGTAACCTTTGCATCGATATATTAGTTTTGAAAGACAGAGGAGTAAACGTGTTATGAATCGCAGATACCGTAAGACCATTATCGCCGGCAACTGGAAAATGAACAAGACCGCCAGCGAAACCAAGAAGTTCGCCGAGGAGCTGAAGGCTCTGCTGCCCAAGGCCAAGTGGTGCGACGTGGTGGTATGTGTCCCCGCCGTGAATATTTCCACCGCCATCAAGGCCTTCAAGGACGCACGGGTGTCCGTGGGCGCACAGAACGTGTTCTTTGAGAAGTCCGGCGCCTACACCGGCGAGGTGTCCGCCGACATGCTGAAGGATCTGGGCGTGAAGTACGTCATCATCGGCCACTCCGAGCGCCGTCAGTACTTCGGCGAGACGGATCTCATCGTCAACAAGAAGGTGCTGGCCGCTCTGGAGGCCGGTCTGCACCCCATCATCTGCGTGGGCGAGACGCTGGAGCAGCGGGAGCTGGGCATCACCATGGAGCTCATCGCCCTGCAGGTGAAGTCCGCGCTGGCCGGTGTGCCCGCTGAGAAGCTGCGCAAGTGCGTCATCGCCTATGAGCCCGTGTGGGCCATCGGCACCGGCAAGACCGCTACCGCCGAGCAGGCTGCCGAGGTCTGCACCTTTATCCGCACCACCGTGCGCCACCTGTACGGCGCCCGCATCGCCCGTTCCATCACCATCCAGTACGGCGGCTCCATGAAGCCCGCCAACGCCGCGGAGCTGCTGGGCCAGCCCGATATCGACGGCGGGCTCATCGGCGGCGCCGCCCTGAACGCAGCGGACTTCGTGGAGATCATCAACGCCGCCAATCAGGACTAAAGAGCAAAAGGAGGCAGGCATGAACAAAACTCCGACGACCCTTATCATCATGGACGGCTTCGGCATCGCGCCGCCGGCGGACGACAACGCCGTCACTCTGGCCAAGACGCCGGTGCTGGACCGGCTGTTCCAGGAATACGCCCACACCACCCTGTCCGCCAGCGGATTGGACGTGGGTCTGCCCGCAGGGCAGATGGGCAACAGCGAGGTGGGCCACACCAACATCGGCGGCGGCCGCGTGGTGTTTCAGGATCTGCCCCGCATCAGCCGCGCCATCGAGGATGGCAGCTTCTTCCAGAACGAGGCCTACAACAAGGCCATGGACGACTGCCTGAAAAACGGTACCGCCCTGCATCTGTACGGCCTGCTGTCCAACGGCGGCGTACACTCCCACATCGACCACCTGTACGCGCTGATGCGGATGGCCAGGGACAAGGGCCTCCAGCGCGTGTATCTCCACTGCTTCCTGGACGGGCGCGACGTGTCCCCCACCAGCGGCAAGGGCTTCGTCCAGGCGCTGACGGACAAGTGCGCGGAGCTGGGCGTGGGCAAGATCGCCACGGTCATGGGCCGCTACTACGCCATGGACCGCGACAAGCGCTGGGAGCGGGTGCAGATGGCCTACGACGCCATGGTGTACGGCGAGGGAAACCACAACCCCGATCCCGTGGACGCCGTGGCACAGAGCTACGCCGCCAACGTCACCGATGAGTTCATGGAGCCGGTGGTGTGCGACAGCGAGGGCACCATCAGCGACAACGACAGCGTCATCTTCTTCAACTACCGCCCCGACCGCGCCCGTGAGATCACCCGCGCCATCGTGGACCCCGACTTCGACGGGTTCCAGCGGGAGTTCTTCCCCACCACCTACGTGTGCAACACGGAGTACGACGCCACCATGCCCAACGTGCTGGTGGCGTGGCCCCGCATCGCCGTGAAGAATGGGCTGGGCGAGTATCTCAGCAGCATGGGCATGACCCAGCTGCGCATCGCCGAGACCGAGAAGTACGCCCATGTGACGTTCTTCTTCAACGGCGGCGTGGAGAAGCAGTACCCCGGCGAGGACCGTGTGCTGGTGGCCTCCCCCAAGGTAGCCACCTACGATCTCCAGCCGGAGATGAGCGCTGTGGAGGTGTGCGACAAGTGCGTGGAGCGCATCGAGTCCGGCGCGTATGACGTCATCATCCTGAACTTTGCCAACTGTGACATGGTGGGCCACACCGGCGTACTGGAGGCCGCCGTCAAGGCGGTGGAGACCGTGGACACCTGCGTGGGCCGCGTGGTGGAGGCCACCCTGAAGATGGGCGGCATCGCCATGGTCACGGCTGACCACGGCAACGCCGAGGACATGAAGCAGCCCGACGGCAGCCCCATGACCTCCCACACCACCAATCTGGTGCCCTTCATCCTCTGCGGCGCCGGTACGGAGCTGCGCACCGGCCGTCTGGCCGACATCGCTCCCACCATTCTGGATGTAATGGGGCTGGCCTGCCCGCCGGAGATGGACGGCAAGACGCTGATCGTCAAGTAACCAACATCGTCATGTACGGCAGGTCCCGAAGCCATGCTTCGGGACCTGTTTATAAGGAGACATACCCATGAACATTACAGTCATCGGCTGCGGGCGGTGGGGCTCCCTCATCACATGGTATCTGGATCACATCGGCCACCGCGTCACCCTGTATGGCCGCGCGGCATCGCCCCGCATGCAGGCGTTTCTCACCACGCGGCAGAACGATCTGCTGACGCTGCCGGAGTCCGTGGCGCTGTCCACGGCGCTGGACGCGGCGCTGGAGAGCGCGGAGACGGTCATCATCTCCATCGGCTCCCAGAGCCTGCGGGCCCTGCTGGGACAGCCGGAATTGCAGGCGCTGAGAAGCCGCACGGTGGTCTTATGCATGAAGGGTCTGGAGATGGGGACCGGCGCTCGGCTCAGTCAGATCGCGGCGGAGCTGCTGCACCCGTCCAACACCGTGGCCGTGTGGCTGGGGCCGGGCCACGTGCAGGAGTTCTACCGCGGCATCCCCAACTGCATGGTCATCGACAGCGAAAACGAGGACGCGAAGCGCCGGCTGGTGCAGGCGTTTTCCAGCGACCTCATCCGCTTTTATTACGGCGGGGATATGATCGGCAATGAGGTGGGCGCCGCCGCCAAGAACGTGGTGGGTATCGCCGCCGGTTTTCTGGATGGCTTCGAGATGTCCAGTCTCAAGGGCGCTCTCATGAGCCGCGGCACCCGCGAGGTGGCCCGTCTCATCAAGGCCATGGGCGGCAGCGAGCTGTCGGCCTACGGTCTGTGCCACCTGGGGGACTACGAGGCCACGGTGTTCTCGCCGTACAGCCACAACCGGCAGTTCGGTGAGTCCTTCGTCCGCGGACAGGATTACCACCAGTTGGCGGAGGGGTACTACACCGTGAAGGCCCTGATGCTGCTGGGACAGCGGTACGGCGTGGAGCTGCCCATCTGCAAGGCGGTACACGACATCCTCTATGAACAGGCGGTGCCCAGAGACGTGCTGGCCGGTCTGCTGCGGCGGGGCCTGACGGAGGAATTCTACGACTGACACAGCTGCGCCGGAAAAAAGTGCATAAAAAAGTCTCTGTCTGGTCACAATGCAGGCAGAGACTTTTTTATCACGGCGGGCCGCAGGCCGGAAACAGGCGGCGGTGGGTGCGTCCCACCCGAAAGGCGCGTATGAGCAGATTCGACAACTCCAAGATCAAGGCCATGTTCGGCGGCAAGGGCTTTTACATAGCCCTTGCTCTGTGCCTGCTGGCCGCCGGAACGATTGGCTATATCACCCTGTTTTCCGCTGACTCCCCCACGAAGGAGCCGGACCCTGTCATTGAGATCAAGCCCGCTCCCGTCACCCCCGTGCCTGCGGCGCCCACCAAGCCGGTGATCCAGTCGGAGCCCGTTGAGGTACCGGTGCAGGAGACGGAGACGGTCATCGAGGAGCCGGTGGAGCTGCTGCCGGAGGTCATCTCCCCGCTGGACGGCACCACCGTGACGGTGTTCAGCATGACGGAGCTGCTGTATGACCAGACCATGGCGGACTGGCGTACCCACAACGGCATCGATGTGCAGGCCGAGGAGGGCGCGGCCGTCAAGACCGCGGCGGACGGCACGGTGCTGTCCGTCACCGCCGACGAGCTGATGGGTACCACCGTGGTCATCCAGCACAGCGGCGGCTACACCACCCAGTACAGCAGTCTGCAAGCGGACGTGCCGGTGGCGGAGGGGCAGTCCGTCCGCGCCGGTGACATCATCGGCCGCGTGGGCTCCACCAGCGCGGCGGAAAGTGAGATGGGCCCCCACCTCCACTTCTCCGTCAGCCAGGACGGCAGCGTCATCGACCCCCACGCCTATATCGAGGACTGAGAAAAAAGCCATCCCCCTGCAGGGGGATGGCTTTTTCAGCTTATCGGATCAGGACTTCTCCGCCCGCGCTCCCTGGGCATGGCGGTAGATGAGGCGGAACACCGTGGATACCAGCAGGATACCCACCGCCAGAGAACCGGCGATGCCCACCGTCTCCAGTCCCTTGGCCACGGCGTCCATACGATTGCCCTCCAGTCCCAGGCTCATGGTGTAGTACACGCCGGCGCCGGGCAGCAGGGGCAGTATGGCGATGACCAGATAGGGCATGGCGGGACACTTGCGGACCCGGGCCATCACCTCGGCATACGCCGCCGCGAACAGGGATGCGAACAGGTTGGCGGCGTACACATCGCAGCCCAGCGCGCCGCCCAGCAGGTACAGCATCCACGTCACCACGCCGCCGATGATGCACAAGACGCTGCCGCGGCCGTGGACGTTGAACAGGATGCAGAAGCCCAGACAGCCCACGAACACGGCCACAGCCTGTGCCAGCGGCTGCCACGTCACCGTGGCGGAGCCGGTGACACCGTAGACCCCTGATGTCAGGTGCCATGCGGCAGCGGTGCCCAACGCGATGGCCAGCGCCGTGAACACCACCTGCACCAGCCGGAAGATGCCGGAGTTGGTGTCGCCGTAGATGATGTCCCGCATGGCGTTGGTGATGGGCAGGCCCGGGACCAGCATCATCAGCGTACCGATGATGGCGGCGTCAGGGCTGTCCATCAGCCCCAGTCCCGCGGCGATATAGGCCGGAAGCGCCATGCAGCAGGCGGCCAGCAGGGTACTGAAAAACGGGTTGGCCTCCTGCTTGTCCATAAAGCGGGTAACAAGGCCGATGATAAGGCCCATAAGCCCCGCCCACAGGCAGTCCAGCAGCGTGCCGCCGAACACCAGACAGAAGCCCAGGCCCACCAGAACGCCGCCCAGATAGATCACGCCGGTGCGGTAGGTGCGGCAGGCGGCCAGCGTCTCGTGAAGCCATGTCATGGCCTCGTCCACCTCCGGACGCTCCGTGCAGATGCGGCGGCTCAGGGCGTTGAGCTTCTCCATGGTCTCCAGATCGTTGCCGTGGAAGCCGATACGTTTCATGAGCATCAGGGGCTTGCCGTTGGCCGCCTCCAGACTGACAGAGATGCTGTTGGGGATGGCGAACACCTCACACTCCACACCATAGGCCCGCAGGATGCGGTGGACGCTGTCCTCCACGCGGAACGTCTCCGCGCCGGACATGGCCAGATGATACCCCATGGTGACCGCCAGATCGGTCAGCAGATAATAGTCCATACAACCAGATCTCCTGTATCAGTTTGCCGGATGCGGCCTTCGCTGCACCCGGCAAACTGACAGTATAGGCGCTTCGCGGGCAAATGTCAACCGTCCATTTGGGTCACGGTCCCCAAAAACAGCGGCAGATTGGCGTGGGTATCCACGATCATGTACACGAAGGGGCGATCCAGCACCACGCGGTACACCTCCGGCGGCTCGGCGCTGCCAGCTTCGTTGACAACGGCGGTGACGGCGGCGGCTTTGGTGCCGTTCTCGTCCAGGGACAGGTACGTCTTGTGCAGCACGGCGCTGACGTACAGCTGGTCATTGGGCGCGCTGCCCATGGCCCGCAGGTCGGCGCGGGAGGCGTCGAAGGCGTCGGTGACGCCCATGGCCTTCAGCGCGTCGCTCAGCTCCAGCGAGGAGGACGCCGTGAAGCGGGGGATGGCGGCCTCCACCGTGCCGTAACGGTGTCCGTTGAGCAGGGCGTGGAGCTTACCGCCGGTGAGGCCGGCAACGTAATCCTCCAGCGAGACGCCCTCCTCCGGCAGCAGCGCCGCAAAGGCGTAGCGGCCGCCGTCGTAGTACTTCATGAAGCCGGTGGTGTTGTCGTCGGACAGGTAAACGCTCTCCCTGGACCACAGCAGGTCCGCCGTCTGTCGTGTGCCGTCGGCGGCGGTGAAGGCGGCGCCCTGCTCAATGTCGGACTTCTCGTAGGGCTCCTGCCACTTGGCGTCGAAGCAGACGGCGTTCACCAGATACAGCATGGTGCGGTCCGTGGGCGGCTGATCCAGCAGGCTGGAGATCATGCCGTCGGTCTTGTTGTCCACCCAGCGGTTCAGGTCCGTCACCAGAGAGTCGTCGAAGGCGGAGCGGTAGGCCTCCGCGCCGTAGTAGTTGGCACAGGTATCCAGAAAAGCATCGTCCACGCGGAAGATGTCCCGCACCCACAGGGAATTGGACAGCGACAGCTTGCACTTCTTGGTGTTCTCCGGCAGGCTCATACGGTAGGTGTAGAGGTAGTCGTTGAGGGCAGTCAGGTCCATGCCCATGACCTGCTCCAGCTGGGTCAGGGTGTCGCCGGAGGCGCCGTTGGCGGTCATGCCCAGGGCGTACAGCACCGATACCGGTGAGAGCAGCACGCCCTCCGGCTCGGCCGTCTGCCGCAGCAGGGCGGCGGCAAAGTCCATGACGGCGGTGCTGTCGTCCGTCAGGTCGGTGTGGGTATCGATGGTGCGGGCGGTGATGCCCTCCGTCAGGCTCTGGGCCTTCAGCTTGCCGCCGCAGCCGAACAGCGGCAGCGCCATGCAAATGGCCAGCGCCAGCGCGGCCATACGCTTTCCCATGGGATCAGCTCCTTTCCATGTTCTCTATCCCTTAGACGGGGCGGAGTGGGAAAAGGTTTCCCTCCGCGCAAAATAAATGCACCGGCAGGGACAACTGCCGGTGCGGTTCTGTCATTTTTGCAGCTTCTCCAGGGCACTGCGGGCGGCGGACTGCTCCGCCTCTTTCTTGCTGCGGCCCTCGCCAACGCCGACGGGCTCGCCGTTCAGCGTGACGCGGAAGGCGAACAGGCGGGCGTGGTCGGGACCGGCGGAGCCGGTCATCTCGTAGCGCAGAGTCTGGTCGGGCTTGCGCTGCACCAGCTCCTGCAGCTCCGTCTTATAGTCGCGGCGGCGCTCCTCCACCTGCTCCTCCTGCTCCTTGTCCAGCAGGACGCGGTGGATGAGATCACGGGCGGCGTCTACCCCGCCGTCCAGATAGACGGCGGCGAACACGGACTCCGTGGCGTCCGCCAGGATGGACGGGCGCTGACGTCCGCCGCCCAGCTCCTCACCGTGGCCCAGCTTCAGGTACTGGCCCAGCTCCAGATACTGGGCCACCTCGTGCAGGCTCTCCTCGCACACCAGTGCGGCGCGGATGCGGGTCAGATCGCCCTCCGGCAGGTCGGGGTGCTTGGCGTACAGGTACTCCGCCGTCACGAAGCCCAGCACCGCATCGCCCAGAAACTCCAGGCGCTCGTTGCTGGTGATGCCGCCGGCGCGGTGCTCGTTGGCGTAAGAGCTGTGGTACAGGGCGTTTTCCAGCAGCGCGGGACGGCGGAAGGTATAGCCCAGCTTTGTCTCCAATGCCTGCATAGGCAACTCTCCTTTCCAAAAAGACGACCCCGCACAGGCGGGGTCGGGTCTCGTCTTTTCTATGTCAGATCAACCAAGCTTTCCGTTGAGATAGCGGACGCAGTCGCCGACGGTCTTGAGAGACGTCAGGTCCTCCTCATCGATCTCGCCGATGTCGAATTCTTCCTCCATGGCCATGACCAACTCGACCAGGTCCACGGAATCGGCACCCAGATCGTCCACGAAAGAACTCTCCATGCTGATCTCATCGGCGTCAATGGCAAACTGCTCGGCGATGAGATCCTGCATCGTTTTGAAGATCTCCTCCATTGTCACGGGGTATTCCTCCTTCTTTTTTTCTTCGAATAGAATACGGCAATCCTCTGGGACTGTCAATACCCTTTTTTCCTTTTTTATTCGGACATCAGCTGCATCTTGTCTATGTTCTTCTGAATATCCTCCACAATGCCGCTTTGGGCCACCTGGATGGCCTGTCCGACGGCGTTCTCGATGGCCTCGGCATTGGACGCGCCGTGGGCCTTGATGACGGGCTTTGAGATGCCGATGAAGGCGGTGCCGCCCACCTTGTTGGGGTCCAGCCTGTCCTTGAAGGCGTTGAGCCCGGGCATCACCAGCAGCGCCGCCAGCTTTGTCAGCAGGTTCTTCTTGAACATGGTCTTCAGCGCGGAGCCGGCGAAGGAGCCCACTCCCTCGATGCTCTTGAGCATGATGTTGCCGGAGAAGCCGTCGGTGACGATGACATCGCAGCCGCCCTTGATGGCCTCCTTGGCCTCGATGTTGCCGATGAAGTGCAGGTCGCCCCGCTCGCCGGCCTGACGCAGCAGGGCCAGCGTCTGCTTCTGGAGGTCGGTGCCCTTGCTGTCCTCGGTTCCGATGTTGAGAAGCGCCACCCGGGGCCTGTCCACGCCCAGCACCCGTTGGGCATAGAAATTGCCCAGAAAGGCGAACTGCACCAGATACTCCGGCGTACACTCGGCGTTGGCGCCGCAGTCGATGAGGACGGCGCTGCCGGTGGCGGTGGGGATCACGGGGGCCATGGCGGCGCGGCGGATGCCGTGGATGCGCTTGGTGATGAGGGTGGCGCCGGTAAGCAGCGCGCCGGTGGAGCCGGCGGACACCATGGCGTCGCCGCCGCCGTTTTTCAGCAGCGTCAGGCCTACGCCCATGGACGTGTCCTTTTTCCGGCGGAATACGGTGGCCGGGTCGTCGCACATCTCCACCGTCTCCGTTGTGGGGATAACGGCCGCGCCGTCCGGCAGGTCCGTCAGGCCGCAGGCCCTGACAGCGTCCAGAATGGCGGCCTCGTCGCCGGTGAACACGATGGCCGCGCCGAAGCGCTTCTGCGCCTGCAGCGCGCCCTTGACGATCTCCAGCGGGGCGTTGTCGCCGCCCATGGCGTCTACAATGATCTTCATGTGTACAGTACCTCCTGCTCGATGGTCTGGCTCAGGATGTCCAGAGAGCGCCGGCTCAGCTCCGCGTTCTTGTTGCGCTTGCCCTTGACGCGGTGGTCCAGCGGCGGGATGATGCCGAAGTTGATGTTCATGGGCTGGAAGTCACCCACGGAGCCGTTGCTGACGTAGAGTCCCAGCGCGCCGATGGCCGTCTCCGCGGGAAAGTCGACAGGGGTCTGTCCGTTGAGACGGCGGGCCAGCTCCACACCCGCCAGAAAACCGCTGGCACAGGATTCCACATAGCCCTCCACGCCGGTCATCTGCCCGGCAAAGACGATGCGGGGGTCGGACTTCAGCCGGTAGTAGCGGTCCAGCAGGCGGGGGGAATCCAGATAGGTGTTGCGGTGCATCACGCCGTAGCGCAGGAACTGGGCGTCGCGGAGCGCGGGGATCATGGTGAACACCCGCCGCTGCTCCGGCCATTTCAGGTGGGTCTGGAAGCCCACCAGATTGTAGATGCTGCCATCGGCGTTGTCACGGCGCAGCTGCACCACGGCGTAGGGCTCCTTCCCTGTTTTGGGGTCCACCAGGCCCCGGGGCTTCAAGGGGCCGAAGCGCAGGGTGTCCTCGCCCCGCCGCGCCATGACCTCCACGGGCATACAGCCCTCGAACACATTCTTATCCTCGAAGCCGTGGACCTCCGCCTCCTGAGCGGTGGTCAGAGCCTGCCAGAAGGCCAGATACTCCTCCCTTGTCATGGGGCAGTTGATGTAGTCCGGCGTGCCCTTGTCGTAGCGGCTGGCAAAATAGGCGCTGTTCATGTCCACGCTGTCGTAGGACACCAGCGGCGCGGCGGCGTCGAAAAAGTTCAGGGTATTGCCGCCGCCCAGTCTGGCGGCGATGGCGTCCGCCAGCGGGTCGGAGGTCAGGGGGCCGGAGGCGATGACCACGTCCCCCTCCGGGATGGACGTGACCTCGCCGGGGATCATGGTGATATTGGGATGGCTGAAAATGGTCTCCGTGACCATGCGGGCGAAGCCCTCGCGGTCCACCGCCAGCGCACCGCCGGCAGGCACCGCCGTGGCGTCGGCGCAGCGCATGATGAGGCTGTGCAGCCGCCGCAGCTCCTCCTTCAGGAGGCCCACGGCGTTTTCCAGCCCCGCGCCGCGCAGGGAGTTGGAGCAGCAAAGCTCCGCAAAATAGTCGGTGACATGGGCGGGGGTCCTTTTCTCCGGCTTCATCTCCCGCAGCGTCACAGCCACGCCCCGCTGGGCCAGCTGCCACGCGCACTCGGAGCCGGCCAGTCCCGCGCCGATGACGGTCACATGGTTCATGTTTTACTCCGTTTTCTCCGCAGCCTTCTTTGTGGTCTTTTTGGCGGCGGTGGTCTTAGCCGCCGTTTTTTTTGCGGCGGGCTTCTTCGCGGCAGGCTTTTTGGCCGCCGCAGTCCTGGTGGTCTTGGTGGTCTTGGTGGTCTTGGTGGTCTTGGTGGTCTTGGTGGTCTTGGCCGCCTTCGTGGTCTTGGCCGCCTTGGCAGGCTTCTCGGCGGCCGTCTCGGCGGGCTGAGCGCCTTCCGCCGGCTTCTCGGCGGCAGGATCGCCGTCCTCGGCGGGCTTGCGGCGGCGATAGCCCCGCTTATCCTCCGGCAGGAAGTTGCTGCACGCGGGATTGGCGCAGAAGGGCTTATTGAAACCGCGGCCCGCCTTTTTGAACATGGTCTGTCCGCAGACGGGGCAGTCGTCCTTCACCGGCACGTCCCACGTCATAAAGTCGCAGGTGGGGAACTTGTCGCAGCCGTAGTAGGTGTAGCCGTTGCGGCTGGGCTTTTTCAGGATGCGTCCGCCGCACTTGGGGCAGCGGCCGGGCATCTCCACCACCAGCGGCTTGGTGAACTTGCACTCCGGATAGCCGGGGCAGGCCAGAAACCGGCCAAAACGCCCGGACTTGATGACCATGTTGCGGCCGCACAGGTCGCACTTCTCCTCCGTCACCTCGTCGGGCACCTTCAGGTACACGCCCTCCATGTCCTTTTCCACCTTTTCCAGATTCTCGTGGAACGGTACGTAGAACTGGCGGATCAGGTCCTTCCACCGGACATCGCCGGACTCCACATCATCCAGCTTTTTCTCCATGCGGGCGGTGAACTTCACATCCACGATATCGGGGAAGCGCTGGCACATCAGGTCGTTGACCACCTGACCCAGCGGGGTGATGCGCAGGTATTTGCCCTCCTTGATGACGTACTCACGGTCCAGAATGGTGGACACGGTGGGGGCGTAGGTGGAGGGACGGCCGATGCCGTTTTCCTCCATGGTGCGGATGAGGGTGGCATCGGTGTACCGCGCGGGAGGCTGGGTGAAATGCTGGGACGGCGCGAAGCTCTCCAGCGTCACGGTCTCGCCCTCGGCCAGCTCCGGCAGCGGGGACTCCTTCTCCTCCTTCTCATCGTCGCGGCTCTCCTCGTACACGGCGGTGTAGCCGGCGAACTTCAGGTTACTGGCGGAGCAGCGGAAGCTGTGGGCTCCTGCGCCGATCTCCACGCTGATGCTGTCGTAGACGGCATTGGCCATCTGGCTGGACAGGAAGCGGCTCCAGATCAGGCGGTACAGCCGGTACTGCTCGCCGGTGAGGTCGCCCTTCACCTGCTCCGGCGTCAGGGACGGATCGGAGGGGCGGATGGCCTCGTGGGCGTCCTGCGCTCCGGCCTTGGTCTTATAGACGCGGGGGGATGCGGGGTAATAGCTCTGGCCGTAGCGGGAGCAGATGACATCCCTGGCCTGGGTCTGAGCCTCCGCAGAGATGCGGAGGGAGTCGGTACGCATGTAGGTGATGAGGCCCACGGTGCCCTCGCCGGTGATGTCCACGCCCTCGTACAGCTGCTGGGCGATGGCCATGGTGCGGCGGGGGGTCATGTTCAGCTTGCGGGACGCCTCCTGCTGTAAAGTAGAGGTGGTGAACGGCGGTGCGGGAGAGCGCTGCTTGTCCGCCCGCTTTACGGACTTCACCGCAAAGGGCAGGCTCTTCAGTTCGTCCATCACCGCCTGGGTATCGGCCTGACTGGCAGGCTCGTATTTCTTGCCGTCCTTGCCGTAGTAGTGGGCGGTAAACAGGGCGCCGGCGTGGTTTTTCAGGCTGGCGTCCAGCGTCCAATACTCCTGAGGTACGAAATCCGCGATCTCCTTTTCCCGCTGGGCCACCAGACGCATGGCCACGGACTGGACACGGCCTGCCGACAGGCCGCGGCGGATCTTCTTCCACAGCAGCGGCGACAGCTGATAGCCCACGATGCGGTCCAGCACGCGGCGGGCCTGCTGGGCGTCCACCAGATCCTGATCGATGTCGCGGGGGTGGCGGATGCTGTCCGTCACCACCTTTTTGGTGATCTCATTGAACGTGACCCGCCGTGCCTTCTCGTCCGGCAGGTCCAGAAGATGCTTCAGATGCCAGCTGATGGCCTCGCCCTCGCGGTCCGGGTCGGTGGCGAGGTAGACGGTCTGGCTCCCCTTTGCCGCCGTCTTGAGCTCCTTGATGATATCCTCTTTGCCCTTGATGGGCCGGTAATTGGGGGTGAAATCCCCGTCCACGTCCACGCCCAGCGTGCTCTTGGGCAGGTCCCGCAGGTGGCCCATACTGGCCTTCACCTGATAATCGGGGCCCAGATACTTGCCGATGGTCTTGGCTTTGGCGGGCGACTCCACGATCACCAGATTCTTTGCTTTTGCCATAACTTGATCTACTCCTCCTTGAGTTCCACTGTCCGCAGGAAGCTCCCTGCTCCCTGACGGCAGACATATCCGTCGATCTCCAGCATGGTCAGGGCCGACAGCACCCGCCGCACCGGCAGGTCTGTGGCCACGGCGGCCTCGTCCGCCAGCAGCGGGCGGTCCGTAGGCAGTATGCGCAGGATGCGCTGCTGGTCGTCAGTCAGTGCTGCGCCCTCCCTGGCCATGTTCAATATGGGCAGCGCCGGCGCCTTTTCCGGCTGCCGCACCGGCTGCGCCGATGCGGACGCAGGCTCCGTCTCCGCGCTTCCGGGTATCTCCGGCAGCACCGCGCGGATGGGGCGCAGCTTCTGGGGGAAGCGCTGTTGGTACGTGCCCAGCACGTCCCACGCCTCCATGACCAGCCCCGCGCCGTCGCGGATCAGCTGGTTGCAGCCGCGGCTGGAGGCGGCATTGATGGGGCCCGGGACGGCGAACACGTCCCTGCCCTGCTCCAGCGCGGTATTGGCGGTGATGAGCGCGCCGCTTTTCTCCGGCGCTTCTACCACGACCACCGCCAGACTCAGGCCGCTGATGATGCGGTTGCGCACGGGAAAGTGGCCGCCGCGCGGCTCCGTGCCCGGCGGGTACTCCGACAACAGTACGCCGGTGGCGGCGATGTCCTCGTAGAGACGGCGGTTCTCCGGCGGATAGATCACGTCCACTCCGCCGCCCAATACCGCCGCAGTGAACCCGCCGGCCCGCAGCGCGCCCTGATGGGCCGCGCCGTCGATGCCTTTGGCAAGGCCCGAGATCACCAGACCACCCTGCCGTGCCAGCTCATAGCCCAGCTGGGAGGCGGCGCGGGTGCCGTAGGGTGAGCACTTCCGCGTGCCCACCACCGCCACGGCGGCCTCCTCATCGAAAAGCGGCATGGAGCCCTTGCCGTACAGCAGCACCGGCGGGTCGTACATGTCCCGCAGACGGGCGGGATAGGCCGCGTCGTCCATGGTGACGATGAATTGTCCGTCCCGGGCGCAGTCGGCCAGCACCTTTTCGGCGCGGGCCAGCGATTTGTCCGACAGGCTCTCCGCCTGCTGTCTGGTAATGCCCTCCACCAGACACAGCTGGTCCGGCTGGGCATAGTATACGTCCTCGGGCGAGGAAAAATGCTCCAACAGCAGCAGCTTCGCCCGATTGCTCAGCGCCGGCGCCGTGGTCAGCCACAGCCAGTATTTCAGCGCCGCCATCCCCCTCATCTCCCTTTTTCAGCGATAGGCCTCCCACAGCAGCACCGCCGCCGCCATGGCCGCGTTCAGCGACTCGCAGTGCGCCTGCATGGGGATACGTACCGTTTTATCGCACATGGCCAGCACCTGCTCCGTCAGTCCCCTGCCCTCGCTGCCGATGGCGATGGCGCAGCGGCGCAGATCCAGCGCCCGCACGTCCTCGGTATCGTCCCGCAGGGCCGCGCCGTACAGCGGCAGCCCCGCCGCGGTGAGCCGCTGCCGCATGGCCGCGGCGTCGGTACACCACACCGGCATGCGGAACACCGCGCCCATGGACGAGCGCAGCGTCTTGACGCTGTACGGATCGGCGCAGCCGGTGAGCAGCAGCACGCCGTCGCAGCCGAAGGCATCCGCCGTCCGCAGCACCGTGCCCACGTTGCCCGGGTCCTGTACGCCGTCCAGCACCACGTAGCGGCTGCCCGGCAGCGTCTCCGGCAGGGCGGTGTCCGGCAGGCGGCACACCGCCAGCATGCCCTGGGGCGTGCGCATGGGCGAGATGGAGGCCATCACATCCGGCGGCACGGCCGCGCACCGCACCGACGCATCCAGCCCCTCCGGCGGCTCTACGCCGTCGCTGACGGCCACGGCCAGCACCCGCGCCCCGTGGCGCAGGGCCTCTCCCACCAGCTTGGGACTGTCGCAGAGGAACTCCCCCTGCTGCCGCCGGAAGGCGGCGCTATCCAGCCGGCGCATATGCTCCAGCAGCGGATTTTTACGACTGGTGATGCGCTCCATACGCCCTCCCCATTTTGGCGCGCCGCCGGTAAGGCGGTGTGCCCGAATATTCTTTATAATATAGGTGTGTTTTCCCGTTGTCAACATAAAATCAGGGAACGCCGGTGGGCGCTCCCTGATTTTTGTCTGATTTTTATGGTTTTCCGGTTAGACGCAGTGGCCGTTCCGCCGGATCACGTCCACCACGCGATCCACGCACTGGCGGCAGATAGCGTCCTCCGGCGCTTCCACCATGACCCGCAGCACCGGCTCTGTGCCGGATTCCCGCACCAGCACGCGGCCGGTGTCCCCCAGCTCCGCAGCCACGGCATCCACCGCGGCCTGCACATCGGGGTCCTCCCGCGCCGTCTTTTTGTCCCGGACGCGGACGTTCTCCAGCACCTGGGGATAGATGGTGAGGCCCTCGGTCAGCTTGCTGAGGGGCTTCTTCTGCTCCAGCATCACCTCCATCAGCTTCAGGCTGGTGAGTACGCCGTCGCCGGTGGAGGCGTACTTGGAGAAGATAATGTGGCCCGACTGCTCGCCGCCCAGCGCGCAGCCGTTCTTGGCCATGTACTCGTAGACGTACTTATCGCCCACGGCGGTCTTGGCGTAGGAAATCCCCTCGCGGTCGAAGGCGCGGTACAGGCCGAAGTTGGACATGATGGTGGTCACCACCGTGTTGTGGGGCAGCTCGCCCTGCTGCTTCAGGTGCCGCCCGCAGACGTAGAGGATGTGGTCGCCGGTGATGATGCCGCCCTGCTCATCCACGGCAAGGCAGCGGTCGGCATCGCCATCGTAGGCGAAGCCCACATCCAGCTCGTTGGCCAGCACAAAGCGGCGCAGGGCCTCGATGTGGGTGGAGCCCACGCCGTTGTTGATGTTGAAGCCGTCGGGCTCATCGCCCATGACGTAGGTCTTGGCGCCCAGTGCGTCAAAGACGCTTTTGGCGATGGTCCAGGCACTGCCGTTGGCGCAGTCCAATCCCACGCGCTTGCCCTTAAAGGAGAACAGCCCCAGAGAGATGAGGTAGCCCACGTAGCGGTTGCGGCCCGCCACATAGTCCACCGTGCGGCCGATGTGGTCCCGCCGGGCCAGAGGGATCTGCTGCCAGCGCTGGCCGAACACCTCCAGCTTGCCGTCCAGATAGTCCTCGATGAAGGCAATGGTGCCCTCGTCCATCTTCTCGCCGCTGCCGCTGATGAGCTTGATGCCGTTGTCGTAATAGGGGTTGTGGCTGGCGGAGATCATGATGCCGCAGTCGAACCCGTCCGTCCGCGCCACAAAGGACACGGAGGGCGTGGTGGTCACATGCAGCAGATAGGCATCCGCGCCGGAGGCCACCAATCCCGAGGCCAGCGCGTACTCAAACATGTAGCTGCTGCGGCGGGTGTCCTTGCCGATAACCACCCGCACCGGCGTGGTGTCGCCGCTGCGGCGCTTGGTCTCACCGTAATACCAGCCCAGAAAACGTCCCACCTGATAGGCGTGGTCCGCCGTCAGGTCCACATTGGCCTCACCACGGAAGCCGTCTGTTCCGAAATATCTCCCCATAGTCGCTCCTTACTCCTCCCGCTGGGCGGCGATATCGCCGCCGCGCTTATAGATGCTGTCCGCCGGTACCGTCCCCCGCACGGAGGACAGCGGGTAGACACGGCTGCTCCGGCCCACCACCGTGCCGGGGTTCAGCACGCTGTTGCAGCCGATCTCCACGTGGTCGCCCAGCATGGCGCCCACCTTCTTGCGTCCCGTCTCCGCACGCTCTGCGCCGCAGCGAACCACCACCAGTGTCTTGTCGGACTTGACGTTGGAGGTGATGGAGCCCGCGCCCATATGGGCCTTATAGCCCAGGATGCTGTCGCCCACGTAGTTATAGTGGGGCGTCTGCACGCCGTCGAACAGGATGACGTTCTTCAGCTCCACGGAGTTGCCCACCACGCAGTTGTCGCCCACCAGGGCGCTGCCGCGGATGAACGCGCCGTGGCGCACCTCCGTGCCTGCGCCGATGATGCAGGGTGCGCCCAGATAGGCGGTGGGCGCCACCACGGCGGTCTTGTGTACCCACACCTCCGGCGCACGCTGCGCAAAGTCCGGCTCCAGTGTGGGCCCCAGCCGCCGGATCAGGTCACCGATGCCGGCCAGCGCCTCCCAGGGATAGGTGAAGCCCGCCAGATACGCCGCCGCACGGGTATGGGACAGGTCGAACAGGTCTTGAATGGTATACATGACAATAGCCCCCTTGTCTCCGCGCCTTCTGGTCTATGATACGCTCTGACGGCGCGGTTAGAAGCATTATACTATTCCGCCGCCCCCTCTGGCAAGAGTTTCCGTGGAAAAAGAGGAAAACAGGCGGTCCAAAATGGGCCGCCTGTTTTGCGTGTTTACTTGTCCAACGGCTTCATGGTCGGGAACAGGATGACGTCGCGGATGGAATCCGTGCCGCACAGCATCATGCTGCAGCGGTCGATGCCGAAGCCCAGGCCGCCCGTGGGGGGCATGCCGTACTCCAGCGCCATGACGAAGTCCTCGTCCATCATGTCGGCCTCCTCGTCGCCGTTGGCGCGCTTTTCCGCCTGGGCCTTGAAGCGCTCGTACTGGTCGATGGGGTCGTTCAGCTCGCTGAAGGCGTTGCCCATCTCGCAGCCGCAGATGAACATCTCGTACCGCTCGGTGAGGGCGGGCTGCTCGGGGCTGCGCTTGGCCAGCGGGCTGACCTCCACGGGGTACATGGTGATGAAGGTGGGCTGGATCAGCGTCTCCTCCACCTTCTGGTCAAAGGTCTCGTACAGCGCGTTGCCCCAGGTATGGGGCACGCCGTCCATGTCCACGCCCACGCTCTTGGCCAGCTCCACGCCCTTGTCGGCGTCTCCGACGCAGGCCATGAAGTCGGCGCCGGTGACGTTTTTCACGGCGTCCGCCATGGTCACGCGCTGCCAGCTGGGGGTCAGGTCGATCTCGTGGCCCAGCCACTGGACATGGTAGGTACCCAAAATCTCCTTGGCCGCGCCGGAGAGGATACCCTCCAGAATGTCCATCATGCCGTCCAGATTGGTGAATGCCTGATACAGCTCGCAGGTGGTGAACTCCGGATTGTGCTTGGTGTCCATGCCCTCGTTGCGGAAGATGCGGCCCACCTCGTAGACGCGCTCCATGCCGCCCACGATCAGGCGCTTCAGGTGCAGCTCCGTGGCGATGCGCATGTACATGTCGATGTCCTGGGCGTTGTGGTGCGTGATGAAGGGACGGGCGTTGGCGCCGCCGGCGATGGGGCTCAGCACCGGCGTCTCCACCTCCATGAAGCCCAGACCATCCAGATAGCGGCGCAGATAGGCCACGAACTTGCTGCGGATCTCGAAGTTACGCTTGCTCTCGGGGTTCATGATAAGGTCCACGTACCGCTGACGGTAGCGGATCTCCTTGTCGGTAAGGCCGTGGAACTTCTCGGGCAGGGGGCGCAGAGACTTGCTCAGCAGCGTGATCTCCCTGGCGCGGACGGACATCTCACCCCGCTGGGTGCGGAACACCTCGCCCTTGACGCCCACAATATCGCCGATGTCGTATTTCTTGAAGCGGTTATAGTTGTCCTCATCCATCTCGTCCTTGCGGGCGTAGATCTGGATGCGGCCGGTCTTATCCTGCAGATCGCAGAAGGATACCTTGCCCATGCCGCGCTTGCTCATGAGGCGGCCGGCCACGGATACCTCGGCGCCCTCCATGGCGTCGAAGTTGTCTTTGATGTCCTGGGTGTGGTGCGTCACGTCGAATTTTGTGATCTGGAAGGGGTCGCGGCCCTCATCCTGCAGGGCCTTGAGCTTCTCACGGCGGATGCGCAGCAGTTCACCCAGGTCCTGCTGCTGTGTCTCGTTGCGGTTGGTTTCGTCTGCCATCTTGCAGCCCTCCTTTGTATATTGCCAATGCGGACGCACTGTGCGCCCTGCGTTCAGCGTTCGATCTTGTCGATGCGGTAGCGGATCACGCCGCGGGGCGCCTCTACCGCTACCTCCTCGCCGGCCTTGTGGCCCATCAGGGCCTTGCCGAAGGGGGAGTCCTCGCTGACGGCGCGGGACATGACGTCCGCCTCCTGGGAGCCCACGATGCGGTACACCGGCAGCTGCTTGCCGCCGGCCAGCTCCGTCACGGTAACGACACTGCCGATGGTGATCTTGTCGGACTCCTCCGTCTCATCCACGATCACCGCGTGCAGCAGAATGTCCTCCAGCTCCGCGATGCGGGAATACAGCTTGCCCTGCTCGTTTTTCGCCTCGTCATACTCGCTGTTCTCGCTGAGGTCGCCGAAGCCGCGGGCCTCCTTGATGAGCTCCGCCACCTCATCGGCGCGGGTGGTCTTGCTGTAATCCAGCTCCTGCTTCAGCTCGTCGTAGCGGGCCTGACTCATTTTGAATTCTTTTGCCATGCTGCACATTCCTTTCTATTGGTAAGATGCCCCTTTACAGACAAAATACGCACAATATATCACGTTGCATTATAGTAAGTTTCCCCCCGCCTGTCAAGCGCGGGAAGTCACCGAAACCACATGAATTTCTGATGGCTCCCATTGCTCCGCTGCGGTCAGCGCCGCCAGCAGCTGCTCCGTCACCGGCCACGGTCCCAGCCCCGGCGCCGCGTAAGTCACCTGCTGGCGCGCGGCGCAGTCCGGTCCCAGATACACTGCCGCGTCCTGCTTCTCCGGTGCGGGGCCCAGATGCACCGTCACCGCCGGCGTATGGCCGCAGCACCCTGCCGCCAGACCGTACTGCGCCAGCAGCCATCGCTCCAGTCCCGTCTGGCCGGAGGGCTCCAGCGCCACGTACCGCGCCCGCCGGGCCAGCACCTGCGCGGCGCGCCGGGCCGCCGCGCCGTCCTCCCCTGTGTGCAATCGCACCGCCTGGCCCCGCAAGCCCCGGGGGCATACGCAGTCCAGCAGCTCCTCCAGCTTGCAAAGCCGCAGGGCCTGCACCGGCGGCGGCCGGATGCCGTATTTTGCCGCCGCGGCCTGCCACACATCGTCCTCGAATACCGCCGTTTTCACGCCGCACCGCGCCATCCGCCGCAGCAGGCGGCGGACGCCCCGGCGCCGCAGCCGGCCCTGCCCCGCCGTCAGCACCCAGAACGGCACGCCGCCGATGGTCTCCCGCGTCAGCGCCGTGCGCCGTCCCTGCCGGATATAGCCATACATATCCCGCCTCCACGCAAAAAAACTCTGCATCATGGTATGATGCAGAGTTTTTGCATATGTCTTTCTTACCAGCGGGCGATGTACCCGGGCAGGTAGTCCAGCGGGTTCTGGTTGACGCCGTTGATCATCACCTCGTAGTGCAGGTGGGGGCCGGTGGAGTTGCCGGTGGAGCCGGTGATGCCCACCGTATCGCCCTGCGTCACCATGTCGCCCACGCTGACGGACACGGAGCTGAGGTGGGCGTACAGCGTGGTGTAGCCGCCGCCGTGGTCCAGCACTACGTAGTTGCCATAGCCGCTGCCGCCGTAGGAGCCGTACACCACGGTCTTGGCGATGATGACCTTGCCGCTCTTGGTGGCCAGAGCCGCGCTGGTGGTGCCCACGCCGCCGATGTCCACGCCGCGGTGGTTGGTGCTGCCGATGCCGCCGGGGGACACACGTCCGCCCATGGGGGACGTAATGATCTTACTGGTGGTAACGGGCCAGATGAAGCCGCCGGGGCTGGGGGTCACGTCCGACGTCTCCAGCAGCTTTTTGATCTGGGCCTCGATCTCCTGGGCCTCCTTCTCCTCGGCGGCGGCCAGCTCCTCGTAGCCCTTCTGGGTGGCGGCGTACTCGGCGATCAGCGCCGCGGCCTCGTCCACCTTCTTCTGCAGCTCATCCTGCTGCTGGGCCAGCAGCTGCTCCTGCTCCTCCATGGCGGCCTTCTCCGTCTTGATGTTCTCACGGGTCTGGCGGATGGCTTCCATCAGGCTGCGGTCGTATTCCGCCACCTCGTTGACAAACTCCAGTCGGCTCAGCAGGTCGGAGATGCTGGTGGCCTTGAACAGCACCGACCAGTAGGACAGGCTGCCCCGCTCCTCCTCGCTGCGCACCTGCTGGCAGAAGAGGGCGTACTGCTCCTCCTCCATCTCCTGATAGACCTGGATCTGCTCTGCGTACAGGTCGATCTGGGCCTTGGTGTCATCGATCTCCTCCATCAGCAGCTGATTCCGCTGGTCCAGGAGGGTCTTGGTACCCATGACATCCTCTTTCTTGGACTTGGCGTCGGCGATCTGCTTCTGGAGCGCGGCGATACGGTCCTTCTTCTCCTGCTTCTTCCGCTCCAGCTCGTCCATCTCGGCCTGACGCTGGGCCGCTTCCTCCGCCTTCTTCTGCTCCTCGGCGGCCTGCTCCTCCTCGCTCTTGGTGGCATAGGCCCGCTGCACGGTACCCACCGCCGTCAGCGACAGCACCAGCAGCAGGGCCAGCGCGCCGCATAGAAGGCGTTTTCCTTTTTTCATAGCTCTCCCTCCGTTCATCAGACCCGCAGGAACCGCCGGATGGCTGTCAGGCTGCCGCCCACGCCCACCAGGATGCCCGCGCCCAGGAATACCAGCGCCACCGGCTGCCATATCTGCTCAAAGGGGATCACCGTCAGGATCTGCAGGCTGTCGGAGGTGCCGATGCCCCGGGCCACGGCGGTATACAGCAGCCACTGAAGGCCGAAGGCGATGACGGCGCTGAACAGGCCCAGCAGCAGCCCCTCGAACACGAAGGGCCAGCGGATGAACCCGTTGGTGGCGCCCACCATCTTCATGATGGCGATCTCGTCACGCCGGTCGAATGTGGTCAGTTTAATGGTGTTGGAGATGATAAACACCGACACCAGCAGCAGAATGGCGATGAGGGCGATGCTGATGATGCTCGCCACGTTGCGGGCCGTGGTGAAGCCCTCGGCCACCGCCTGGTCGGCACGGGCCTTGGCAATGCCTGTCACCTGCTCCACCGCTGTCTTGGTCTCCATGATGCGATCCGGGTCGGTGACATGGATAACATATCGGTGCCGGAACACATCTGCCGGCAGGTCGCCGTACAGCTCGTCGCCGTCGTACTTCTCGATATAGTTCTCCTTGGCCTCGTCGCGGGACATGAACGTGCAGTCCGCCACGTTGTCCACCTTTTCCAGCTGGGCTTGCAGGTCCCGGGCCTGTGTCTCCGTCAGGGAGTCGTCCACGAAGGCCACCACCGCGTTCTCCTGCTGGAGATCCGATAGATTCTCGTTGGCGTTGTAGGCCACCAGTGTAAAGGTGCCCATAATGAGGAGACAGGCCACACTGATGCCGATGGCGGCAAAGGACATGAACCCGTGGGAGAACATGTTCCCCGCGCCCTCCTTGATGAAAAATTGAAAATTATATTTCATGCCTTACACCTCATAGCTTCCCATACCATCGCCGATAACGCGGCCCTCATGGAGCAGGATGATCCGCTTGTTGAAGTGGTTCACCAGCCCTCGCTCGTGGGTCACCACGATGACGGTGGTACCCAGCGCGTTGATGCGCTCCAGTAAGGTCATGATCTCCAGTGAGCGGGCGGGGTCCAGATTGCCGGTGGGCTCGTCGGCCACAATGGTGCTGGGGTTGTTCACCAGCGCCCGGGCGATGGCCACGCGCTGCTGCTCGCCGCCGGACAGCTCGTCGGGATAGCGGTTCTCCTTGTCCGCCAGACCTACCAGCTCCAGCACGTAGGGAATGCGCTCCCGCAGGGCTTTGGGCGATGCGCCCACGGCCCGCATGGCCAGCGCCAGATTGTCGTACACCGTCTTGTTGGCGATGAGACGGAAATCCTGGAAGATCACGCCGATAGTCCGGCGCATGTAGGGGATCTGCCGCTCGGAGATGCGGCTCATGGAAAAGCCGTTGACCATCACGCGGCCCGAGGTGGGCACCACCTCACCGGTCAGCAGCTTGATGATGGTGGACTTGCCGGAGCCGGAGGGCCCCACGAGGAACGCGAACTCCCCATCGTCCACGGTGAAGGACACGCCGTTCAGGGCATGTGTCCCGTTGTCATATATTTTTTCAGCGTCTATCAAACGGATCATAACTCTGCTCCTGTTCGTCAAAATGCAACATCTTGTGGCTTGTTTCGAGCTTCTTTCATTATATATAAATGGTTACAAAATGGCAACAGGAAAGATATGAATATTTCCTTAAATTCCCCCACCGCTTTTTCGACGCGTTTCTCCGTCCGCGGGTTCCCCGCAAGGGATATTTCCGGCGAAAAACAGCACCTGCGGGGCCTGCAGGTGCTGTTTTTTATGTAAACTTGTTGGCGTCACGCGTCGATGCCGCGGCTGGTCAGGTACTTCTTGACCATCAGCGCCACCTTGAAGGTGATGGCATCGTCGAATTCCCGCAGATCCAGACCCGTCAGCTTCTTGATCTTCTCCAGACGGTACACCAGGGTGTTGCGGTGGACGAACAGCTTCCGCGCCGTCTCAGACACGTTCAGGTTGTTCTCGAAGAACTTGTAAATGGTGAACAGCGTCTCCTGATCCAGCGCGTCGATGGGGTTCTTCTTGAACACCTCCTGCAGGAACATCTCGCACAGGGTGGTGGGCAGCTGGTAGATCAGGCGGCCGATGCCCAGATTCTCGTAGTTGATGACGTAGCGTTCGGTGTCGAACACCTTGCCCACCTCGATGGCGATCTGGGCCTCCTTATAGCTCTTGGCCAGGTCCCGCAGGTGCAGAGCCAGCGTGCCGATGCCCACAAAGACGCAGCTCTCGCCGTCGATGCGCAGAGCCTCCTCAATGCGCTGGGCCACGGCCTCCAGATCCTTGGCGGTGGCGTTCTCGTCCATCTGGTGGATCAGGGCCACATCCTGCTCACCCACACTGATGACAAAATCGTTCTGGCGGTCCGGGTACAGGCCCTGGATCACGTCCACAGGCACCGTCTCCAATCGCTCGTCCACAGGTCGGACCACGAAAACGCCCCGGGCCGTCTCCGCCGCCACGTGCAGCTCCTTGGCCCGCATGTAAATATCACTGATCAGAATGTTGTCGGAGATGATGTTCTTGATGAAGGAACCCTTGTCGTGCTTCTCCTCATAATAGCTCTTGGCCGCGTTCAGGGACACCGCCGCCATGGAACATACCGTCCGGCTCATGCTGTCGTCGCCGCTGGCAAACACCGCGTAGTCAAAGTGACTGCTCCAGCTGGGCAGTGCCTTGAACGTCCGGCCCTCCAGCGTGATGCAGGCGCCCTCGGCGGCGGCGATGGGCTCCACGTATTTGGTCCACTTTTTGCCGATGCCCGTCAGTTCGCTGCATGCAATAACGGTACCCTCCGCGTCAAGGACGCCGATGGTGCGGTCCGTCGTCTCCTTGAACTGCAATACAACATTCTGAAAAATTCTTCCCGACATAACGACTCCTCCTGCGAGCCTCGCGTAGGTATTTTGTGCAATCTGTCAAGCCGATGCCCCTATTATATCGTCATAGTGACGATTTTGCAAGTGTTTTTTTCTCTTTTTAACAAAATATCTGTCAATATTTTTACAGTTCTGTCTAAAAAATCACAATCCGGCGGTACACCGCAGCGATGCCGTCTCCTCCGCCGTCAGTTCTCTCCAACCTCCGATGGGCAGCTCCGCATCCAGCGTCAGCGGCCCCATAGACAGCCGCTTCAGGTACAGCACCGGTGCGCCCCTGGCCGCCAGCATCCGCTTCACCTGGTGGAACTTGCCCTCCCGCAGGGTCACAATGCACGTCCCCTCCGCCAGCGGCTCCAGTCCCGCCGGCAGGCACATCAGTCCATCGCCCAGGGTCATCCCCGCGGCAAAGGCGTCCACATCCGCCTGATCCAGCGGGCCATCCACGCGGGCGAAATAGCGTTTGTCCACGTGGTATTTGGGGCTCAGCAGCCGGTGGGCCAGCTCTCCATCGTCCGTCAGGAGCAGCAGGCCCTCCGTGTCCTTGTCCAGCCGCCCTACCGGCGACAGTCCCCGTTTCCGCAGCTCCGGCGGAAGCAGATCCAGCACCGTCCACTGCCGGCTGTCCTCGGTGGCGGTCAGCACGCCGGCAGGCTTGTGCAGCATCACGTAGGTATATTTTTGCAGCCGCACCGGCTCGCCGCCTACGGTGATGACCGCTGTCTCCGGCTCTACCTTCTCCTCGGCGGAGGCTGCGGCGGCGCCGTTGACCCGCACCTGCCCCTGCCGCACCAGCTGCTTGACCTCCCGCCGCGACCAGCGGCCCGTAGCCGCCAGCACCTTGTCCAAACGTTCCATGCCGCCCTCCTGTGGTCATTTTTTCGATTATATCATATCCGTGCCCAACCGCCAATATAAATTAGCAAGAGGTGATGAGCTTGTACGTCATTCATATGCGCTTTACACGCCGAAAAATTCTGCTGGCCGCGGCGGCGCTGGTACTTGTCACCGGCATGGCCCTGCTGCTGGCCGGCTGCTTCCGCAGCGCCGCGCCCCGTGAAGCGGTGACGCTTGCCACCAACGAGCAGCGGGTAGCCTATCTGGAAAGTCTGGGCTGGCAGGTGCTGCCGGAGCCGGTGGCCACCATGGACCTCCAGCTGCCGGAGGACCTGAAGGCGCAATGGGGCGACTACCTGAAGCTCCAGACACAGCAGGGCATGCCCATGGCTGACTGCGCCGGTCAGGTAGTGCGCCGCTTCACCTACACTGTTACCAACTACCCTGATGTACCGGACGGGGTGCAGGTGAATCTGTTCACCTGTGGAGACCGGCTGGTGGGCGGCGACATCATCGCCACCGGTGAAAACGGCTTCCAGACCGGACTGACCTTCCCTGAGAAGTAGGTGCTTCCCAGCGGACGCGGGGCGGCACGGCGCAAACGCGGGCGGGGTACACAACGCGGATACGATGCGCGAAATGCAGATGCTGCGGCCGGCGCAAGCCTCCCCGTCCAAAGCAGGCTTCCTGCGTCCCAGATGCAAAAAGAGAGACACGCTTGCGCGTGTCTCTCTTCTTTAGATCATCTGATCCGTGACCCTCGGCGGGAAATTACTCCTCGATGGCGATGACGACGCCGGAACCGACGGTACGGCCACCCTCACGGATAGCGAAACGCAGACCGTTCTCGATAGCGATGGGGGTGATCAGCTCAACCTTCATGTCAACGTTATCGCCGGGCATGCACATCTCAACGCCCTCGGGCAGAGTGATGACGCCGGTCACGTCGGTGGTACGGAAGTAGAACTGGGGACGATAGTTGTTGAAGAAGGGGGTATGACGGCCACCCTCGTCCTTGGTCAGAACGTAGACCTGACCGGTGAACTTGGTGTGGGGATGGATGGAACCGGGCTTGGACAGAACCTGGCCGCGCTCGATCTCGGTCTTCGCAACACCACGCAGCAGAGCGCCGATGTTGTCGCCGGCCTCAGCGTAGTCCAGCAGCTTGTGGAACATCTCGATACCGGTAACGGTGGTCTCACGCTTCTCATCGGACAGACCGACGATCTCGACCTTCTCGTTCAGGTTCAGAATGCCACGCTCCACACGGCCGGTAGCAACGGTACCACGGCCGGAGATGGTGAACACGTCCTCAACGGGCATCAGGAAGGGCATATCCTCCTTGCGGTCGGGGGTGGGGATCCAAGTGTCAACAGCGTCCATCAGCTCCTTGATGCACTGATACTCGGGAGCGTTGGGATCGGTGGACTCGGAAACCAGAGCGTTCAGAGCGGAACCGCGGATGATGGGGGTCTCGTCGCCAGGGAAGCCATAGAAGTCCAGCAGCTCGCGGACTTCCATCTCCACCAGCTCCAGCAGCTCCTCATCGTCGACCTGATCGCACTTGTTCAGGAAGACCAGCACGGAGGGCACGTTCACCTGACGGGCCAGCAGCAGGTGCTCACGAGTCTGAGCCATGGGGCCGTCGGAGGCGGCGATGACCAGGATGGCGCCGTCCATCTGGGCAGCACCGGTGATCATGTTCTTGATATAGTCGGCGTGGCCCGGGCAGTCAACGTGGGCATAGTGACGATTGGCGGTCTCGTACTCAACGTGAGCGGTGTTGATGGTGATACCACGCTCGCGCTCTTCGGGAGCCTTATCGATGGAAGAGTAATCGGTGTACTCAGCGCCGCCCTGCATCGCCAGATACTTGGTGATCGCAGCGGTCAGAGTGGTCTTACCATGGTCGATATGACCGATGGTACCGATGTTAACATGGGGCTTTGTTCTTTCAAATTTCTGCTTAGCCATTTGAAATGATCCTCCTTAACAGTTTTGTATCATGTGTTGGGCAGCACTAACAATCTAACACTGCCATTTTACAGTATTCACGCGGGAAAATCAATTGTAAATTACGGTTTTATAAATTTTCCCGGCCGGTGCGCTTGCTGATCAGCTTTTCCTGCAGGCTCTTGGGCAGCTCGATGTAGTGGCTGGGCTCCATGGTGTACTGGCCGCGGCCCTGAGTACGGGAGCGCAGGTCAGTGGCGTAGCCGAACATCTCTGCCAGAGGCACGAAGGCGTCGATCTGCTGTGCGCCGGAGCGCATCTCGTAGCCCTGGATCTGTCCGCGGCGGGAGTTGATATCGCCGATGACATCGCCCATATACTCGTCGGGCACGATGACGCAGACTTTCATGATGGGCTCCAGCAGCGTGGGATCGGCCTTGCGCATGGCCTCCTTGAAGGCCATGGAGCCGGCGATCTTAAACGCCATTTCGGAGGAGTCCACCTCGTGGTAGGAGCCGTCGAACAGCGTGACCTTCACGTCCACGACGGGATAGCCCGCCACGACACCGGCCAGCATGGCGCCCTGAATACCGGCATCGATGGCCGGAATATACTCCTTGGGAATGGCGCCGCCCACCACGGCGTTGACAAATTCGTAGCCCTTGCCGGACTCGTTGGGCTCCACATGGATCTTGACGTGACCATACTGGCCCTTACCGCCGGACTGGCGGGCATACTTGGTGTCCTGATCCACGGCCTTGCGGATGGTCTCCTTGTAGGCCACCTGAGGTGCGCCTACGTTGGCCTCCACCTTGAACTCGCGGAGCAGACGGTCCACGATGATCTCCAGGTGCAGCTCGCCCATACCGGCGATGATGGTCTGACCCGTCTCCTCGTCCGTGTAGGTACGGAAGGTGGGATCCTCCTCGGCCAGCTTGGCCAGGGCAACGCCCATCTTCTCCTGGCCGGCCTTGGTCTTGGGCTCGATGGCCACGCGGATCACAGGCTCGGGGAACTCCATGGACTCCAGGATAATGGGATTCTTCTCATCGCACAGCGTGTCGCCGGTGGTGGTGTTCTTCAGACCCACCACGGCGGCGATGTCGCCGGAGTAGACGGACTCGATGTCCTCGCGGTGATTGGCGTGCATCTGCAGGATGCGGCCCATACGCTCGCGCTTGCCCTTGGTGGCATTGAGGACGGAGGAGCCCGTGGTCAGCGTACCGGAGTACACGCGGAAGAAGCTCAGACGGCCCACATAGGGGTCAGTCATGATCTTAAAGGCCAGCGCGGCGAAGGGCTCGTCGTCGGAAGACTTGCGCTCCTCCTCCTCGTCGGTTCTGGGGTTGACGCCCTTGATGGCAGGAACGTCGGTGGGTGCGGGCATGTAGTCCACGATGGCGTCCAGCAGCTTCTGTACGCCCTTGTTGCGATAGCTGGAGCCGCAGACCACGGGCACCATCTTCACGGCACAGGTGGCCTTGCGGATGGCGGCGCGGATCTTGGCGGTGGGGATCTCCTGACCCTCCAGATACATCTCCATGATCTCGTCATCGAACATGGAAACGGCATCCAGCAGCTTCTCGCGGTACTCGTTGGCCAGATCCATCATGTCCTCGGGGATGGGCTCCACGCGCATGTCCTTACCCAGCTGATCGTAGTAGATATCGGCATCCATCTCCACCAGGTCGATGATACCCTTGAAGGTATCCTCCTTCCCGATGGGGAGCTGGATGGGGACGGCGTTGGCCTTCAGACGGTCATGCACCATGTCCAGCACGTGGTAGAAGTCCGCGCCGGTGATATCCATCTTGTTGACGTAGATCATACGGGGAACATGGTAGTGATCGGCCTGACGCCACACCGTCTCGGACTGCGGCTCAACACCGCCCTTGGCGCACATTACGGTGACGGAACCGTCCAGCACGCGCAGAGAACGTTCCACCTCCACAGTAAAGTCCACGTGGCCCGGGGTGTCGATGATGTTGATGCGGGTCTGGGGGAACTGATCCTTGGAGCCCTTCCAGTAGCAGGTGGTAGCGGCGGAGGTGATGGTGATACCACGCTCCTGCTCCTGCTCCATCCAGTCCATGGTCGCGGTGCCCTCGTGCGTTTCGCCCAACTTGTAATTCACGCCCGTGTAGTACAGAATACGCTCTGTGGTAGTGGTCTTTCCTGCATCAATGTGGGCCATGATGCCGATATTTCTCGTATTCTCCAGTGTTACCTTTCTCGGCATACCGTTCTCCTTCTCAAATCGTAATTTGGGTTACCAACGGAAGTGGGCGAATGCCTTGTTGGATTCGGCCATCTTGTGGGTATCCTCGCGCTTCTTCACGGCGCTGCCGGTGTTGTTGGCAGCGTCCATGATCTCGCCTGCCAGGCGCTCGGCCATGGTGCGCTCGCCGCGGGCGCGGGAGTAGGCAGTCAGCCAGCGCAGACCCAGGGTCTGACGACGGGCGGGACGGACCTCCATGGGGACCTGATAGGTGGCGCCGCCGACACGGCGGGCCTTGACTTCCAGGCTGGGCATGATGTTTTCCATCGCCTGGGTGAACACTTCCAGAGGCTCTTTCTCGGTCTTTTCCTTGATAATATCAAAGGCGCCGTAGACGACCTTCTGGGCGACGCCCTTTTTACCGTCCAACATGATGCTGTTGACCAGCTTGGTCACCAGCACGGAGTTGTACATAGGATCGGGCAAGATCTCTCTCTTGGGAACATTACCTCTTCTGGGCACTATGCTTCCCTCCTTCATAAAAATATGATTTCATAGGTACTCAACAGCCGCGGTCCGGCTGTTGTACGGCCTGCCAAAGAGGTACATTATAAATATAATGAGAAACCTTTTGGCAAAGCTCAGAGATGCAAGGCTTACTTGCTCTTGGGGCGCTTTGCGCCGTACTTGGAGCGGGCCTGCATACGGCCGGAGACGCCCTGGGTATCCAGAGTACCGCGGATGATGTGGTAACGGACGCCGGGGAGGTCCTTGACACGGCCACCGCGGATCATGACGACGGAGTGCTCCTGCAGGGAGTGGCCCACGCCGGGGATGTAAGCGGTGACTTCGTAGCCGTTGGTCAGACGCACACGGGCGATCTTACGCAGAGCGGAGTTGGGCTTCTTGGGGGTCGCAGTTCTGACGGCAGTGCAGACGCCGCGCTTCTGAGGGGAGCTGAGGTCAGTCTCCTTGTTCTTCAGCGTGTTCAGGCCCTTCTGCATGGCGGGAGAATTGGACTTGTAGGTGCTCTTCTTGCGGCCCTGCTTGACCAGCTGGTTAAAAGTAGGCATTTGGTTTCTCCTTTCTCAAAAATTTCTTGGGATGCTTCCCTATATTTTCCACGGAACAAACGGAGTTTATTCCGGCTGGAAACTCATTGCGCCACAATGGCCACCGCGGCGGCGGCCACGGCGATGCCGCAGGCCCTGCCCAGCTGCTGCATGGTCAGGGAGCAGTCGGCGCTGACGCCTTTCTCGCGGCACAGCGCCAGCAGCGGCTCCGTCAGGGCGGGGTCCGCGTCGCAGGCCAGATAGACCTGCCGGGCCGTGCCCTGTGTGACGGCTCTCCGTGTCTGCTTGAGGCCTACTACCTTTTCCTTTGCAGTCAGCTCTCCGGCCACGGATGACGCCCTCCTGTCATGGCATAACAAATCCCGCGGACGATCCCGCGCAATTTGAAATTATAGCATAGGGCGGGGCAAGCGTCAAGTAGGATCGGCACAAAAATTTGTGTAGTTCACTGAAATTTTCCCGTGAAAATACGGCGTTTTCACGAAAGCACCCCTCCGCCGGCCGGCGGAGGGGCGCTTGGATGTGGTCAGGGGTGCTTACTCCTCGTCACTGCGGGGATCGCTGTCGGCGGGCTCTGCCGTCTGTGCAGGAGTCTCATCCTCCACGGGACCGGCGGACGCGGCGTAGACGTTCTCCACCGCCTCCTCCTCGGCCTCCACGTCGGGGACCAGCTCCTCCGCCAGCTTGCGGTAGGCCGTCAGGCCGGCACCGGCGGGGATGAGCTTACCGATGATGACGTTCTCCTTCAGACCCACCAGATGGTCCACCTTGCCCTTGATGGCGGCCTCGGTCAGGACCTTGGTGGTCTCCTGGAAGGACGCGGCGGACAGGAAGGAATCGGTGGCCAGAGACGCCTTGGTGATACCCATCAGCAGCTGGGTGCAGGTGGCCTCCTGCAGGGGCTCGCCGTCCTCGCGGACCTCGCCGTTGGCGATGCGCTGACGCACGGCGGCATTGGCATCCTCCACCTCCAGCACGTCGGCCATGGCGCCGGACAGCAGGGCGGTGTCCCCTGCCTCCTCCACGCGGACCTTGCGCATCATCTGGCGGACGATGACCTCGATGTGCTTGTCGTTGATGTCCACGCCCTGCTGACGGTAGACCTTCAGGACCTCCTGGATCAGGTAGTTGTGGACCGCGGAAGCGCCGCGGATACGCAGCACATCGTGGGGGTTCAGGGCGCCCTCCTGGATCTGGCGGCCCTTCTCGATGACCTCGCCGTCCTTCACCAGCAGGCCGGTATGGGGCGTGGAGTAGGTGCGGGTATCACCGTCATCGGCGGTGACGATGATGTTCAGCAGACTGCCCTTGGCAGCCTCCTCGAAGCGGACCTTACCGCTGATCTCGGACAGGGTGGCCATCTTCTTGGGCTTGCGGGCCTCGAACAGCTCCTCCACTCGGGGAAGACCCTGGGTGATGTCGCCGCCGGCCACGCCGCCGGTATGGAAGGTACGCATGGTCAGCTGGGTACCGGGCTCGCCGATGGACTGCGCCGCGATGATGCCGACGGCCTCGCCGGGGCCCACAGGCTTGCTGGTGGCCAGGTTCATGCCGTAGCATTTGGCGCAGATACCGCTGTGAGCGCGGCAGGTCAGCACGGTGCGGATCTCGGCGGAGTGGATATCGAAGGATTCCAGCAGCGCCGCGTCGCTCTCGGTCATCATGTGATCCTTGGAGATCAGCACCTCGTCGGTGCCGGGCTTCAGGATGTCGTTGACCGGGAAGCGGCCCTTGATGCGCTCGGAGAACTTCTCGATGACCTGACCGCCCTCGCTGATCTCGGACACCAGGATGCCCTTGGCAGCGCCGCAGTCGGCCTCACGGATGATGACGTCCTGGCAGACGTCCACCATGCGGCGGGTCAGATAACCGGAGTCGGCGGTACGCAGAGCCGTATCGGCCAGACCCTTGCGGGCGCCTCGGCTGGAGGTAAAGTATTCCAGCACGCTCAGGCCCTCACGGAAGTTGGCCTTGATGGGGATCTCGATGGTCTTACCGGCTGTGTTGGCCATCAGGCCGCGCATACCGGTAAGCTGACGGATCTGCTTCATGGAGCCGCGGGCGCCGGAATCCGCCATCATGAAGATGGGGTTGTACTTGTTCATGTTGGCCGTCAGGGCATCGGTGACATCGGCGGTGGTCTTTTCCCACTCGCGGACCACCAGCTTGTAGCGCTCCTCATCGGTGATGAAGCCCATGTTGTACTGGTCCTCGATGTCCACCACGCGCTGCTCCGTCTCGGCGATCAGCTCATACTTGGCCTTGGGCACCGTCATGTCCGCGATGGAGATGGTGATGGAGCCGCGGGTAGAGTACTTGTAGCCGGTGGCCTTGATGTTGTCCAGCACCTCGGCGGCGATGGTGAAGCCGTACTGGTTGATGGTGCGGTCCACGATCTTGCCCAGCAGCTTCTTGCCGCAGGTCTCGGTGATCTCGTAGTCGAAGAACTTGTCGGTAGGCTTGCCGTCCTCGTCGAGGCGCTTCACAAAGCCCAGATCCTGAGGGATGTTGCGGTTGAAGATGATGCGGCCCGCAGTGGCACGCACCACATGGGTCACTTTTTCGCCGCCCAGCTCCTTGGTGACGCGGACCCAGACGGGCTGGTGGATGCCGATGATGTGCTCGTTATGAGCCATCAGCACCTCGTCCTCATCGCGGTAGATGTTCAGATGGACATTGGCCCTCTCCTCGTCGGTGAGCTCGTCGTAGGTCCTGCCGGCCAGAGCGAAGTCGATACCCTCCGGCCAGTACTCGTCGTTGTCCATCTGGGACACGCCGTTTTCGAAGCGCTCAAAGGTCAGGTAGTAGGAGCCCAGCACCATATCCTGGGTAGGCACGGTGACGGGGCCGCCGTCCTGGGGACGCAGCAGGTTGTTGGCCGACAGCATCAGCAGACGGGCCTCGGCCTGGGCCTCGGCGGACAGGGGAACATGGATAGCCATCTGGTCGCCATCGAAGTCGGCGTTGAAGGCCGTGCAGTTCAGGGGGTGCAGCTTCAGGGCGCGGCCCTCCACCAGCACCGGCTCAAAGGCCTGAATGCCCAGACGGTGCAGCGTAGGCGCACGGTTCAGCATGACGGGATGGTCCTTGATGATCTCGTCCAGCGCGTCCCACACCTCGGTGCGACCCTTGTCCACCATCTTCTTGGCGGACTTGATGTTGTTGGCGGAGCCGTCCTCCACCAGCTTCTTCATGATGAAGGGCCGGAACAGCTCCAGTGCCATCTCCTTGGGCACACCGCACTGGTAGATCTTCAGCTCGGGGCCGACACAGATAACGGAACGGCCGGAGTAGTCCACGCGCTTGCCCAGCAGGTTCTGGCGGAAGCGTCCCTGCTTGCCCTTCAGCATATCGCTGAGGGACTTGAGGGCGCGGTTGTTAGCGCCGGTGACGGGGCGGCCGCGGCGGCCGTTGTCGATGAGGGCGTCCACCGCCTCCTGCAGCATGCGCTTCTCGTTGCGGACGATGATGTCGGGGGCATTCAGCTCCATCAGGCGCTTGAGGCGGTTGTTGCGGTTGATGACGCGGCGGTACAGGTCGTTCAGGTCGGATGTGGCGAAACGGCCGCCGTCCAGCTGGACCATGGGCCGGATCTCCGGTGGGATGACCGGCAGGACGTCAATGATCATCCACTCCGGCTTGTTGCCGCTGAGGCGGAAGGCGTCCACCACCTCCAGACGCTTGACGATACGCGCCTTCTTCTGACCGGAGGTGGTCTTCAGCTCCGCATGGAGCTGCTCGCTCAGCTGCTCCAGATCAATTTGCTGCAGCAGCTTCTTCACGGCCTCGGCGCCCATGCCGGCGTCGAAATCGTCCTCGTACTTTTCCCGCATGTCGCGGTATTCCTTCTCAGACAGGATCTGGTTCTTGATGAGGGGCGTCTCGCCGGGATCGGTAACGATATAGGCGGCGAAGTACAGCACCTTCTCCAGAATGCGGGGGCTGATGTCCAGCAGCAGGCCCATGCGGGAGGGAATGCCTTTGAAATACCAGATATGGCTGACGGGGGTGGCCAGCTCGATATGGCCCATGCGCTCGCGGCGCACCTTGGCCCGGGTGACCTCCACGCCGCAGCGGTCACAGATCTTGCCCTTGTAGCGGATCTTCTTATACTTACCGCAGTGGCACTCCCAGTCCTTCGTCGGCCCGAAAATGCGCTCGCAGAACAGGCCGTCCCGTTCCGGCTTCAGCGTACGGTAGTTGATGGTCTCCGGCTTCTTGACCTCGCCGTAGGACCACTCACGGATCATCTCCGGAGAAGCGATGCCGATCTTAATGGCGTCAAATGTTGCGTAACTCATAATGCAGCTCCTCCTTTTCCTTAAAACTCATCGTCCCCGTCGTCATCGAAGGAAGCGTCCACTTCCTCGTCGGCGACGTAGTCAAAACCGGCATCGGCCAGCTCGTCCTCGTCGGCGAACCGCTTCTGCCGCTCGTCCTCGGCGTCCATACGGGCCAGATTGAAGGTATCCAGCGCGTCCTCGTCCTCCTTCAGCTCGATCTGGTTGCCGTCGGCATCCAGCACCTGAATATCCAGGCACAGGGACTGCAGCTCCTTGACCAGCACCTTGAAGGATTCCGGTACGCCCGGGGTAGGCACGTTGTGGCCCTTGACGATGGACTCATAGGTGCGGACACGGCCCGTCACGTCATCGGACTTGACGGTCAGGATCTCCTGCAGGGTGTACGCCGCGCCGTAGGCCTCCAGCGCCCACACTTCCATCTCGCCGAAGCGCTGGCCGCCGAACTGGGCCTTGCCGCCCAGGGGCTGCTGCGTCACCAGAGAGTAGGGGCCGGTGGAACGGGCGTGGATCTTATCATCCACCAGATGGTGGAGCTTCAGGAAGTACACATAGCCCACCGTGACCTTATTGTCGAAGCGCTCGCCGGTGCGGCCATCATACAGCCAGCTCTTGCCCTCGGGATCGAGGCCGGCCAGCTGCAGCGCCTCGGAAATATCCTTGTCGGTGGCGCCGTCGAAGATGGGGGTGGCCACCTTCCAGCCAAGGGTCTTGGCGGCGTAGCCCAGATGGACCTCCAGTACCTGACCGATGTTCATACGGCTGGGCACGCCCAGGGGGTTCAGCACGATGTCCAGCGGGGTGCCGTCGGGCAGGAAGGGCATATCCTCCTGGGGCAGCACACGGGACACAACGCCCTTGTTGCCGTGACGGCCGGCCATCTTGTCGCCGGGCTGGATCTTACGGCGCTGGGCGATATAGACGCGGACCACCTCGTTCACGCCCGGCCCCAGCTCGTCGCCGTTCTCGCGGGTGAATACCTTGGTATCAATGACGATGCCGCTCTCTCCGTGGGGCACCTTCAGGGAGGTGTCGCGGACCTCGCGGGCCTTCTCGCCGAAGATGGCGCGCAGCAGGCGCTCCTCGGCGGTGAGGTCGGTCTCTCCCTTGGGCGTGACCTTGCCCACCAGGATGTCGCCGGCGTGGACCTCGGCGCCCACGCGGATGATGCCGCGCTCGTCCAGATCCTTCAGAGCGTCCTCGCCCACGTTGGAGATGTCGCGGGTGATCTCCTCGGGTCCCAGCTTGGTATCGCGGGCGTCGATCTCGTACTCCTCGATATGGATGGACGTGTACACGTCCTCCTTCACCAGCCGCTCGTTCAGCAGCACGGCGTCCTCATAGTTGTAGCCTTCCCACGTCATAAAGCCCACCAGGATGTTGCGGCCCAGAGCGATCTCGCCCTGCTCGGTGGCGGGGCCATCGGCCAGCACGGTGGGATCATCGCCGCCGTGGACCCGCTCGCCCACGGAGACAATAGGCTTCTGGTTGACGCAGGTGCCGTGGTTGGAGCGCAGGAACTTGATGAGCTTGTAGTCCTTGGTCTCACCGCTGTCGTAGCGGACGGAGACGTTGGTGGCGTCCACCTTGGTCACCACACCGTCTCCCTCGGCCAGCACGGCTACCTCGGAGTCCAGGCAGATCTTGTGCTCCATACCGGTACCCACGATGGGAGCCTCCGGCTTCAGCAGGGGCACGGCCTGACGCTGCATGTTGGCGCCCATCAGGGCACGGTTGGCATCGTCGTTGGGCAGGAAGGGGATCATGGCCGTGGCGATGGACACCATCATGCGGGGAGACACATCGATGAAGTCCACGCTGTCGCGGGGGACCTCCACGATCTCGTCGCGGTGGCGGCAGGTGATACGCTCGCGGGTGAGGCACCCATTCTCGTCCACCGGCTCCGCCGCCTGACCCACCACGTACTGATCCTCCACGTCGGCGGTCATATAGGTGATGTCGTTGGAGACCTTGCACGTCTCGTGATCCACAGCGCGGAACGGCGCCTCGATAAAGCCGTACTCATTGATGCGCGCATAGGTGGCCAGATAGGAGATCAGGCCGATGTTGGGGCCTTCAGGCGTCTCGATGGGGCACATACGGCCGTAGTGGCTGTAGTGTACGTCTCGGACCTCCATGTTGGCGCGCTCGCGGCTCAGACCGCCGGGGCCCAGAGCGGACAGACGGCGCTTGTGGGTCAGCTCGGCCAGAGGGTTGGTCTGGTCCATGAACTGGCTCAGGGGACTGGAGCCGAAGAACTCCTTGATGGCCGCGGTGACAGGCCGGATGTTGATAAGGCTCTGGGGCGTCACCACGTCCAGATCCTGAATGGTCATACGCTCGCGGATGACGCGCTCCATGCGGGAAAAGCCGATGCGGAACTGGTTCTGCAGCAGCTCGCCCACGCAGCGCAGGCGGCGGTTGCCCAGATGGTCGATATCGTCCTTGGTGACCAGACCGTGGGCCAGTGCGTTCATATAGTTGATGGACGCGAAGATGTCCTCCACGATGATGTGCTTGGGCACCAGATCGTCGGCGTGCAGACGGCACTGGGTGATGAGCTCGTCGCCGCTGTACTGGCTCAGCAGATCCTGCAGCACATCGAAGCGGACGCGCTCCTTGATGCCGCACTTCTCACGGGGATCGAAGTCCACGTAGCGGGACATATCGCACATCTTATTGGTAAAGATCTTCAGTGTCTCGCCGGACTCCAGCGCCACGGTGATCTCGTACACGCCGATGGCGTCCAGCTCGGCGCAGTCGGCGGCGGTCAGCACGTGGCCGTCCTCAAAGACGATCTCACCGGTGGTGGGATCTGCCACCGGCATGGCCAGCTTCTGGCCCTTGGCGCGGGACCAGATGGTCAGCTTCTTATTGAACTTGTACCGGCCCACCATGGACAGGTCGTACCGGCGGGGATCGAAGAACAGGCCCTGCAGCAGGGTCTCGGCGGAATCCACCGTGGGAGGCTCGCCGGGGCGCAGCTTGCGGTAGATCTCCAGCAGCGCTTCCTCATAGGTCTTGCAGGTGTCCTTCTCCAGGGTGGCCACGATGCGGCGGTCATCGCCGAAGCGCTCCAGGATCTCGCCATCGGTCTTGAGCCCCAGCGCGCGGATCAGGCAGGTGATGGGCAGCTTGCGGTTCTTGTCGATACGGACCCAGAACACCTCGCTGGTGTCGGTCTCGTACTCCAGCCACGCGCCGCGGTAGGGGATGACGGTGCTGGTCAGCAGGGGCAGGTCGGTCTTGAGATCGATCTCCTTGCCGTAGTACACGCCGGGGGAGCGGACGATCTGGCTGACCACCACGCGCTCAGCGCCGTTGATGACGAAGGTGCCGCCATGGGTCATCAGCGGGAAATCACCCATGAAGATCTCCTGCTCCTTGATCTCGCCGGTCTCCTTGTTGTGCAGGCGCACCCGCACCTTCACGGGAGCGGCATACGTGGCGTCCCGCGCTTTGCACTCCTCCACATCGTACTTGGGCTTCTCATCCATGCTGTAATCAATGAAGCTCAGCTCCAGATTGCCGGCATAGTCCGTGATGGAAGCCACGTCGGCGAACACCTCACGCAGGCCGGTCTCCAGAAACCACTTGTAGGACTTCTTCTGGATCTCCAGCAGGTTGGGCATCGCCATGACTTCTTCGTGTCGGGCAAAATTCTTGCGCAGGGTCTTGCCGTAGTATTTGTCCTTGGCCATTCAACGATCACGCCTTTCTATTGTTTCTTCATTTCCGACCCCGTCCGGCCTCGCCAAAGCCGTTCAGGGCCTCTGAGGGGCGGCTCTGCGGCGACACGCACGGGCTTGTTGGCGATTTTTACATCGCTGCCCTTGTATTCCGCCGCCAGAGATGGTATACTATGGTCAGATGAAAGTGGGGGTGTTTGCGCCCATCTTCCCAATATAAGCGCCTTATTATATCAAAATTTGGATGGACTGTCAAGCCTGTATCGCGCCCCAGGGCGCTTTTTTTCTGCTCAAAGCCGGTGTCCCATCGGTAAAACACGTGAAAAACAGGGTACACCGCTCAGGTGTACCCTGTTTTTTGTCAGACTATGTCCGTGCCATCCCCTCCGGGACTGCTCCGGCGCATACGCAGGACCTCCGCCTCGCCGGAGGGTCTGCGTACACGCCGGAGGGTCGCCAGCATACGCAGGCGTCCCTCCGGAGAGGGGTGTGTACGTCTCTATTAAAAGGGGGGGGATAGAGTCAGACGGCCAAAAAACGCCGTGATGGGTGCAAAAAAACCAGCTGCAAAGCAACACACATCGTGTCGATTGCAGCCGGTCGATCATGCGGATAACTCCGTTTGGACACCTGGCTTTGCGTCCCGATCTTTCGATCGGTTTGCCCAACGTTCTTCGGTTGTCCTCACTTTACCACGCGGCTAAGCATTTGTCAAGAACATTCTATCGCTGTTGTAAGTAATTTCTTTACACCTTCTTAACGCTCTCTGTCGCATAAAGCCTCCCGCAAGAGCGCTCCCGCGAGAGTCCCCGTCTGCTTATCACACCGCAGCGCGCCGCTGATACAGATACCCGTCAAAGATGCGTCTCTCAGTGCAAGAAAAGCCCCGCCCCCCGTCAATGATGGGGAGCAGGGCCTTCGCCATGTATCTATGCCGCTCCGCTGCGTCCGGCTTCTGCGCCCATCCGGCTCCGCCGTCAGCATGTCTGTCCCGGCTCCAGCAAGACCACCGTCTCGACGTTGGCGGTCCCTGGGAACATATCCACCGCCGCGGCGCGGACAGCCCGGTAGCCCTCCCGGGCCAACAGCTTCACGTCCCGGGCCAGCGTGGCGGGATCGCAGGAGACGTATACGATGCGCTTGGGCGCCATCTGAGCTGCGGCGTGTATCACCTCCGGCGCCAGCCCCTTGCGGGGAGGGTCCACGCAGATGACATCGGGCCGCAGTCCGCGCCGGGCGAAATCCGCCGCCGCTGCCGCCGCATCGCCGCAGAAGAACTCCACATTCTCCACGCCGTTGCGCTGCGCATTGGCCCTGGCGTCCTCGATGGCCTCCGGCACGATCTCCGCGCCGATGACGCGGCCCGCGTGGCGGGCCATCACCTGGGTGATGGTGCCTGCGCCGCAGTACAGGTCCAGCACCGTCTCCGTGCCGGTGAGTCCCGCGAATTCCACAGCGCGCCGGTACAGCACCTCCGCCATTTCGCGGTTCACCTGATAGAACGACGGCACGCTGAGCCGAAACGTCAGGCCGCACAGGGTGTCGGTCAGCACGTCCGCGCCCCACAGCGTCCGGTATTCCTGTCCCAGCACCGCGCCGGTGGGCCGGGTGTTCACCCCCAGCACCACACCCACGGTCTCCGGCACCGCCTGCCGCAGCAGGTCCACCAGCTCCCGTTCATGGGGCAGCTTCTTCCCGTTCACCAGCACGCACAGCAGCGACTGCCCCGCGCCGTTGGTGCGGACGTACAGGTACCGCACCAGCCCCCGCCGCGTTTTCTCATCGTAGCAGCTGACGCCGTAGAGCCGGAGGTACGTCCGCAGGGCCTGGGCCGCCGCGTCGGCCTGGGGCTTCTGGATGCGGCACCGCTCCACGGGGATGACCTGATGACTCCGCGCCTTGTAGAACCCCACGCTGCCATCCGCCGCCACGGGGTACTGGCTCTTGTTGCGGTAGTGCAGGGGTTCTCCGCCGTCGATGCCCTCCACCGTCACGGCGCTGCCGCCGATGCGGGCCAGCGCATCCTGCACCCGCTGCCGCTTGGCGGCCAGCTCCTCGGCGCGGTCCATATGGCGGAAGTCGCAGCCGCCGCACCGTCCGTAGTACGGGCAGTCCGGCTCCACGCGGTGGGGCGATGGCTCGTATACCCGCACCGCCTTGCCGAAGGCGGCGTTTTTCAGCACCTTCAGAACGAGGATGTCGCACTCCTCGCCCCGCAGTGCCTGATGCACAAACACCGCCTGCCCGTCGATACGGGCTACGCCCAGCCCCTCGGAGGTGTACCCCTGAATGCGGGCGCGGTATACCTTGTTCTTCTCCGGCACGGCTCAGAACTCGAACTTGCTGATGATCTTGCTGATGGCCTCGGCAAAGGCCGCCAGCGTCTTGTTGTCCCGCCCCTTGCTGCGGCGGATAAGGCCGATGAGCATATCGCCCATCTGCACCAGCTTCTGATAGGCGGGCGTGGCCTTGGGCGCGCCCTCGTAGGCACGGGTCTTGCGCTCCGGCAGATAGCCCACCGCCAGCTTCTTGTCGGCGATGAGGTCGTACTCCTCGGTATACTGGGGCGCGTGAGCCGCGAAGCCCAGCTTGGACACGGTCTCGGCGAACACCGGCGCCACCTCGCGGTCGCCGTGTACGATGAACACATGGGTGGTCTTTGCCGGATCAAAGTGCTTGATCCAGTCCACCAGATGATCGTGGTCGGCGTGGGAGCTGAGGCCCTGGAAGTTCACGATCTTGGCCCGCACGGCGATGTCCTCGCCAAACAGCTTCACGCTGGGCGCGCCGTCCAGCAGGTGCCGGCCCAGCGTACCCGGAGACTGGAAGCCCACGAACACCACGGCGCTGTCGCCCCGCCAGAGGTTGTACTTCAGGTGGTGGCGGATACGTCCGGCATCGCACATGCCGCTGGCGGAGATGATGACCTTGGGGGTCTTGTCCATGTTCAGCAGCTTGGACTCCTCCACCGTCTCCGTCAGGTGCAGACCCGGGAAGTTGAACATATGCGTGCCGTCCTGCACCAGGGCCAGAGCCTCCTCGTCCAGATAACCCCGCAGGTCGCCGCAGAAGATGGTGGTGGCCTTCTTGGCCAGCGGGCTGTCCACGTACACGGGAAAATCCTTCACGGAGGTCACCAGCCCGCGGTCCTTGATCTCGCGGATGAAGTACAGCAGCTCCTGGGTGCGGCCCACGGCAAAGGCGGGGATGACCACGTTGCCGCCCTTGGCCAGCGTCTCGTCGATGATCTGAGCCAGCTGGTCGGTGTAGCTCCACACCTCGGTGTGGTTGCGGTCGCCGTAGGTGGACTCCATCAGCACATAGTCGGCATCGGCGTAGAACTGGGGATCGCGGATGATGGGCTGATCCACGTTGCCGATATCGCCGGAGAACACCACGGTGCGGGTCTCGCCGCCCTCATGGCACGTCAGCTTGATGCTGGCGGAGCCCAGCAGGTGTCCCGCATCGATGAACTCCGCCGTCACGTCGTCTGTGACCTGCACCTTCTGGCCGTACTCGCAGGGCTGGATATACTCCCGCACCTGCATGGCGTCGGCCACGGTGTAGATGGGCTGCACCTCCGGACGGCCGGCCCGCTTGTTCTTGCGGTTCTGGTACTCCGCGTCCTGCTCCTGGATGTGGGCGGAGTCCTGCAGCATGATGTCCAGCAGGTCCGCTGTCAGCCGCGTGGTGATGATGCGGCCCCGGAACCCGTTTTTGATGAGCATGGGGATGCGGCCGGAGTGGTCGATGTGGGCGTGGGTCACCAGCACCACGTCGATGCTGCCCGGGTGGAAGGGCAGAGCGGCGTTGTCGATCTCATCGCGGCCCTGCTGCAGGCCGCAGTCCACCAGGATCTTCTTTCCGTTGACCTCCAGACAATGGCAGCTGCCGGTGACGCACTGGTCAGCGCCGTAAAAGCTCAGCTTCATGGCAGAAACTCCTTTTCATATTATATATGGACAAGTATACCACATCTTTACAGTTTCATCAACCGCAAACCGCGCGTTCTGTCCATCGCAGATTGTTCACAGAAATTCTTTTGCATTAGACAATATCCTGTGCTATACTATATTATTGCTATTGTATGCGCATATTCTTTTATACGGAAAGGATACGAATATATGGGACTTATCACCAAACTTTTTGGCACATACAGCCAGCGTGAGCTGAAGAGCATCTATCCCATCGTGGATAAGATCACCGCACTGGAGCCGGAGTACAAGGCCCTGACCGATGCCCAGTTGCAGGCCAAGACGCCGGAGTTCAAGGAGCGCCTTGCCAACGGCGAGACGCTGGACGACATCCTGCCGGAGGCGTTTGCCGCTGTCCGTGAGGCCGCGGACCGCGTGCTGGGCATGCGCCCCTACCCTGTCCAGCTGGTGGGCGGCATCGTCCTGCATCAGGGCCGCATCGCCGAGATGAAGACCGGTGAAGGCAAGACGCTGGTGGCCACGCTGCCCGCCTACCTGAACGCGCTGACCGGCGAGGGCGTCCACATCGTCACCGTCAACGACTATCTGGCCAAGCGCGACTCCGAGTGGATGGGCAAGGTCCACCGCTTCATGGGTCTCACCGTGGGCCTCATCATCCACGACATGACCAAGGAGCAGCGTCAGAAAGCCTATCAGGCCGACATCACCTACGGCACCAACAACGAGATGGGGTTCGACTACCTCCGCGACAATATGGCCATCTACGCCAACGAGCAGGTCCAGCGGGGCCACGCCTTCGCCATCGTGGACGAGGTGGACTCCATCCTCATCGACGAGGCCCGCACCCCCCTGATCATCTCCGGCATGGGCGAGAAGTCCACCCAGATGTACGACATGGCCGAGTCCTTCGCCGCCCGCCTGAAGAAGTACGTGGTGGCGGAGACGGACGACAAGGAGGAAGAGGACGTCAACATCGATGCCGACTACATCGTGGACGAGAAGGCCCGCACCTGCTCCCTCACGGCCCGCGGCATCAAGAAGGCGGAGGAGTTCTTCCATCTGGACAACCTCAGCGACCCCGAGAACAGCACCACCGCCCACCACATCAACCAGGCCATCAAGGCCCACGGCATCATGAAGCGGGATGTGGACTACGTGGTGAAGGACGGCGAGGTCGTCATCGTGGACGAGTTCACCGGCCGTCTCATGTTTGGCCGCCGCTACTCCGAGGGTCTGCATCAGGCCATCGAAGCCAAGGAGCACCTGTCCGTCCAGCGCGAGAGCAAGACGCTGGCCACCATCACGTTCCAGAACTACTTCCGCCTGTACCGCAAGCTGTCCGGCATGACCGGTACGGCCCTGACGGAGGAGGAGGAATTCGCCACCATCTACGCGCTGGACATCATCGAGATCCCCACCAACCGTCCCATCGCCCGTATCGACAATGAGGACTCCGTCTACAAGACCGAGAACGGCAAGTACCACGCCGTCATCCGGCAGGTGAAGGAGTGCCACGCCAAGGGCCAGCCTGTGCTGGTGGGCACCGTCTCCATTGAGAAGAACGAGCTGCTGGGCAAGATGCTGACCCGCGAGGGCATCAAGCACAACCTGCTGAACGCCAAGAACCACGAGCGCGAGGCCGAGATCGTGGCCCAGGCCGGCCAGTTCGGCGCCGTCACCGTGGCCACCAATATGGCCGGCCGTGGTACGGATATCATGCTGGGCGGCAACGCCGAGTACATGGCCAAGAACGACCTGCGCAAGGCTGGACTCACCGATGAGCTGATCGCCGAGGCCACCGGCTACGCCGAGACGGACAACGAGGAGATCCTCAACGCCCGCAAGCTGTTTGCCGAAAAGCTTGCCCAGCACAAGGCGGAGATCGCCGGCGAGGCCGAGAAGGTCCGTGCCGCCGGCGGCCTGTTCATCATCGGCACGGAGCGTCACGACTCCCGCCGTATCGACAACCAGCTCCGAGGCCGTGCCGGCCGTCAGGGCGACCCCGGCGAGACCCGCTTCTATATCTCTCTGGAGGACGATCTGATGCGCCTGTTCGGCGGTGACCGCGTCACCTCTCTGATGGAGCGCATGGACATTGATGAGGACACTCCCATTGAGAGCAAGATGCTCTCCCGCGCCATTGAGCAGGCACAGACCACCGTGGAGAGCCGCAACTTCCAGACCCGTAAGTCCGTGCTGGAGTACGACGATGTCATGAACAAGCAGCGCGAGATCATCTACGGCCAGCGCAAGCAGGTGCTGGACGGCATGGATGTCAAGAACATCATCATGAACATGATGAACGGCGCCATCTCCGATCTGGTCCACGCCGCCTTCCTGGGCAGCGAGCATCTGGACATGGCCGCCTGCCGCGACCTGCTGCGCAGCGTGGAAGGCGTCTACTTCCCCAAGTATACCGTGAAGATCGACGAGGATCAGCTCAAGACCATGACCCAGCAGGACTTCACCGACCTGTTCACCGCAGCCGCCGCCGACTACTATGCCAAGAAGGAGGCGGAGATCACGCCCCCCGTCATGCGCGAGCTGGAGCGTGTCATCCTGCTGCGTGTGGTGGACGAGTACTGGATGGAGCACATCGACGCCATGCAGGATCTGCGCCAGGGCATCCGCCTGCGGGCCTACGCCCAGACCAATCCGGTGGACGCCTACAAGAAAGAGTCTTTGGAGATGTTCGAGGAGATGGTCAATGCCATGAAGGAGGAGACGGTGCGCCGTCTGTACTCCGTGCGCCTGCGCCAGAACCAGGAGGTCAAGCGCGAGCGCGTGGCCTCCGGCATCACCGAGAATGTGGGCGGCGATGGCACCGTGAAGAAGCGCCCCACCCGCGTGGTAAAGGTGGGCCGCAACGACCTCTGCCCCTGCGGCAGCGGTCTGAAGTGGAAGAAGTGCACCTGCAAGGAGTACCATTCCTGAGTTCGGCCCGCATTTCTCCCCTGTGCGCTGCCTACGGTCGCATGACGCCAGCCAAATCAAAGATTTGGGGCGCCAAAGTGCCTGCGGCAGCGGTCTGAAGTGGAAGAAGTGCACCTGCAAGGAGTACCACTCTTAAATGATTTCAAACGATACCCGCTCCGCTGGGCTATCGTTTGAGACACCCCTATCCCAACTGACCGGCGGGGGGGGGGGGGGGCCGCCCCCCCCCCCC